>Ga0105249_10000526_pt1 | contig 35181 bp, 32 predicted proteins | sample KBSS44metaG_FD_81522 | JGI IMG/M metagenome (GOLD analysis project Ga0105249, IMG submission 81522) | Switchgrass rhizosphere microbial communities from Kellogg Biological Station, Michigan, USA - KBS S4-4 metaG | ecosystem: Host-associated > Plants > Roots > Rhizosphere > Soil | place...
CAAGGTGTGCTGCCCGGCTACCCGGCATCGCACGGCTGCATACGCATGACCGGCGAGTTCGCGCAGTTTCTCTACAAGACGACCCGCATCGGCGCGCGGGTGATTATCTCGCGCGACGACCTCGCCGCACCCGCCGAGATCACGAATGCAAAGCTCCCCGTGCCCGTGATCATCCCGACGGAAATGGTGACGGCAACGCCGTCCATTGTGAAGCTTGCAGCCCGAGAGACAAAACGCCTCGTCAAAGTCGCGGCGTTACAGGATCAGGAGGCGAACAGCATCACTGCTGCGATCGAGGAAAAGACGGACTACTTTAAACTGCCAGTTGTGCGCCCGCGCTTGGGCCCGGTTTCCGTTTTCATCAGCCGCAAGACAGGAAAACTTTACGTCCGACATGCCTATGCGCCGTTATTCGACATGCCGGTGACAATCCAAAACTCCGATCAACCGATCGGCACACATGTTTTCACAGCGATGGAAGCGAATGAAGACGGGAAAAGCATGCGCTGGGTGGTCACGTCGATGCCGACGCCTCCCGCAAGCGAAGCGACCGCCGACAGAAAGGGTCGCAAAAATGCACGCGATAATGTCGTTGCCGACATCTCTTCAAAACACGTGCCCTCCATGAGCGAGCCACAAACCTCGGAGAATGCGCTCAGCCGCATCGACATCCCGAAGGAAGCCGCCGAGCGGATTTCCGCGATCCTGACGCCCGGTTCAACGCTGATGATCTCCGATTACGGCATCAGCAACGAAACCGGCCTCGAAACCGATTTCATCGTTCTTACCCGCTAGCGCGAGCCGCCTATTTCGTTTCGAAACGGTAGGTAGCGCCAGCTCCGTAGTACATGTTGGTCGCGGGGGCGAAGTCGATGCCCTTCGAGCTTCCCGACGATGCGACTCCCGGTACCTTGGAGTCGTAATTGCTAATCCCCGCGAAGCCATTCAACGAGAAATCAGGCGCCGGCTTGTAGGTTATTTTTGCTTCGCCTTTCGCCACATGCGGAATCGTTGTGCCGCTCGTGGAGAAATCATCGGCCCCCAGCGTAACGCTCCGCTGCGCGCGCCCATAGCTTCCGCCGACACCGACGGCTACCTGACTGTTCATGTCGACTTTAGTATCGACGCCGATTTTCGCGCCCGTATCGTTCCATTCGAGGGCGGAATTGGTGGGGCCGTAAAAGTCCTGATGATTGCGTCCGCTGAATACCGAAACCGACGGCGTCACCGTCAACGCATCGAACTTGTAGTCGGTCGCTGCTTTCGCGCTGAACTCGCTGGCGGAATAGTCGGTTCCCGACGTGTTGCTGCAACCGCTGCAACCGCCCAGCGCAACGCCATTATAAACCTGCGGCAGGCCCGTGGTGCCGGGCGTGTTGGCCTTCGTCTGCGATGCACCGAATTCAGTGCGGACATTCGAACCCCAACGCGGATTGAAGGTGCCCGACGGAAATACGTAACCGATCGCTCCGCGCTGAACTTCGGAACTCGCGGAACTGAGCGAAACATCGGAAGGCGGCGTTACTTGCTGCACCGCCTGTTCGGGGTTCTGCTCTGCGTTGTTTGGATTGGCCGGCTTGGACCAAGGTCCATCGCCCCAGATGTAAAGTCCGCCGGAAGACTTGGCGACGGCACCGGGTGGAGGACTGACCGGTAAATCTTCAGCGCGAAGAGCCGTCGACGACGCGATTACGAGAATCGCTGCAAGCGCAGCGGAACATTTCTGTTGCTTCATGGCTGGCCTATGGAACCGCTTTAAGTCTTTTGTGAAGCGCCGACCTATTTCATCCAGATTGGGCAAAGTTTTGGCGGTGGATCTTTACGAGTGTGTCCAGGTCCAAGGCGACAACGTCATATGGGTGATAGGTTGGTTCCGTCTTTGGCAGCTTCTTATCGGTCGAGTGCTAACGGTTTTGTCGCGAAAGGGCCGCGCACTCCCTACTTTTGTTCTGGGCCCATCGTCGAACACGCAGAAGCTCGGTTCGGGCGCTTGAAGCGCTCGAGAAGGCGAAGGAATGGCGCATTGCGTCGCCTTCCCGCCTGATTTACTTTGAATTTTGCAATACCAATCCGAACCCGTAAAATTCCCCATGGAATTCCGCAAAGACATCATCGAGGCGATCGGCAACACGCCTCTGATCCAACTCTGGCGCGCGTCGGAAGCGACCGGCTGCAATATTCTCGGCAAGGCCGAGTTCATGAACCCCGGACAGTCGGTGAAAGACCGTCCCGCGCGGCAAATGATTCTGGAAGCTGAGAAGCGCGGTGAATTGAAACCGGGCGGACTCGTGGTGGAGGCGACGGCAGGCAACACCGGCATTGGTCTCGCCCTCGTTGCCAACGCCCGAGGCTACCGAACGCTGATCGTCATTCCGGAAACGCAGAGTCAGGAAAAGAAAGACATGCTGCGGCTCTGCGGCGCTGAACTCGTGGAAGTACCGGCATTGCCCTACAGCAATCCTAATAACTACCAGCATGTGGGTCGTCGCCTCGCCGACAAGTTACGCGCCAGCGAAAAGAACGGCGTGCTGTTCGCCGACCAGTGGAACAACCTTGATAATCGCAAGGCGCATTACCTCACGACCGGCCCCGAAATCTGGAAGCAGACCGACGGCAAAGTGGACGCGTTCATCTGTTCCATCGGAACCGGCGGCACGCTTGCCGGCATCTCCACCTATTTGCGGGAGAAAAAGAAAAACATCGTTATCGGTTGCGCTGATCCGCGTGGCGCAGCGATGTACAGTTTATTTGCCAATGGCGAAGCTAAGGCCTCAAGCGGCGACTCCATCACCGAAGGCATCGGCCTCGGGCGGGTCACGCCGATGGTCGAAGACATCAAGGTCGAAAAACCCTATGTGATCCCCGATGAAGAAGCCGTGACCGCGATCTTCGATCTGCTGGAGCACGAAGGACTTTGCATGGGTGGATCGACAGGCATCAACGTCGCAGGCGCCATTCGGCTCGCAAAGGAGCTGGGGCCCGGCCATACCATCGTGACAATCCTCGCCGATTATGGAACGCGCTATCAATCAAAACTTTTCAATCCGGCGTTCTTACGCGAAAAGAAGCTGCCGGTGCCGGCCTGGATGGAACGCAAAAACGCAAACTTGCCCAACGTTATGCAGTAAAGGAGAGGTGAATGCTCGCAACGGCCTCCAACTCAAACCTTCGCGCCAAGGTCGTATGAGCAAGCCGTCCACAAATAAGAGCCGCTGGCTGGTTTCGACCGACTGGCTTGCTTCGCAAGTTAAATCCGACAGTCTCGCGATTGTCGATGGCTCCTGGTATTTGCCCACGACGAAACGCGACGGCTTGCGGGAGTACCTCGCGGGTCATATTCCGGGCGCCGTTTATTTCGATATCGACGAGATTTCCGATCATTCGTCACCCCTCCCGCACATGTTGCCGCCACCGCATGCGTTCGAACTGCACATGACGCGGCTCGGAATTGCCAACGACCTGAGGATCGTTGTTTACGACGGCCTTGGCCTCTACTCCGCACCGCGGGTTTGGTGGACGCTGCGCGTATTCGGCGTGAAGAACGTTTTCATTCTGGAAGGCGGCTTGCCGAAATGGCGAGCAGAAGGCCGTCCGATTGAAAAGGACATGCCATTGATTATTCCCTCGCATTTCAAGGCTAATTTTAACGCGGATCTCGTCGCGGATTTTGAAAAGGTAGAGCGCGCACTTGCAGAGCGCTCAGCGCAGGTGGTCGACTCGCGCCCGGCCGAGCGCTTTCGCGGCGAAGCGCCCGAGCCGCGCGAAGGCGTGCGTTCCGGCCACATGCCAGGCAGCCTGAGCATTCCCTATAGCGATCTCGTGGAAGGAGGCACCCTCGCCCCGCCCGAAAAAATCCAGGCGGCGATTGCGAAATCGGGCGTCGATCTTTCGAAACCCGTGATCACGAGCTGCGGTTCCGGCGTTTCCGCGGCGCTATTGTGGCTCGCGCTCGATTCAATCGGCAAGGAGCCTGCAGCACTTTACGACGGCTCCTGGACCGATTGGGGTTCGCGCGAAAGCGCACCCGTCGCAACTGGGCCAAAATAGTTCTATGCTGGCGCTCCTGGAGGGGCGCGATGATTTTCCGCCAGCTCTTCGATAGTGTATCGGGCACTTACACGTATCTTCTTGCCAGCCGCCGTGGCGGCGAGGCGTTGGTCATCGACCCGGTGCTGGAAAAGGTCGATCGCTACCTGCAACTGATCGATGAGCTTGATCTTAAACTCGTGAAGGCCGTCGATACGCATCTTCACGCTGACCACATCACAGGTTTGGGCGCCCTGCGCGACCGCACGCATTGCATCACGGTGATGGGAGAGAATAGCCAGGTCGATGTCGTCTCGTTGCGTGTCGCCGAGGGCGACAAGCTGGCGGTCGAAGGCGTGAGCATGGATGTGCTTTACACACCGGGTCACACCGACGACTCCTACAGTTTCCTCCTGGGGGACCGTGTTTTCACCGGCGATACGCTATTAATTCGCGGTACCGGCCGCACCGATTTTCAGAACGGCAACCCGCGGGCACAATACGAGTCGATTTTCGGAAAGCTTTTGAAGCTCCCGGAAGAGACGCTCATTTTTCCCGCGCATGACTATAAGGGCGAGACGGTCTCCACCATTGGCGAGGAAAAACGTTTCAATCCGCGTCTCCAGGTAAAATCGATCGACGAGTACGTCGATCTGATGAACAATCTCAAGCTGCCCAATCCCAAGATGATGGATGTGGCGGTACCGGCTAATCTGCATGTTGGATTGCATCAAGAAGAAGTTGCGAAACGCGGCTGGGCACTTACACCCGCGCAAGCGATAAAGATGCTCGATCGGGCCGATATCGCGATCGTCGATTTGCGAGAGACGAGCGAACGCGAAAAGCACGGCTCGCTACCTGGCGCATTGCACGCTCCTTATCCGGACCTTGCCCGCAACGTTCAGCCCGGCGGAAAGCTGCATCAATTGGCGCGAAACAAAGATAAGCGGATCGTTTTTTACTGCGCGTTCGGCGAGCGCTCCGCCATGGCCGTGCAGGCAGCGCAGGACGCTGGGTTGCTCAGCGCCTGTCATATCGCAGGCGGGCTCGATGCCTGGAAAAAAGCGAACGGTCCGGTCGTAAATAATCGACGTTAGGCCTGAATATTCGGTCCCGCACCCGGATCAGGAATGATGCGCTTCACGACCAGCCGGTTCCAGATGAACAGCACGATCAGCGCACCGATGGTAGCGGCGATGAACCCAGCACCCTGATCGGGACGATACCAACCGATAGCTTGGCCGATGAACGTCGAGAGAAAGGCGCCCGCAATCCCCAGAACCGCGGTGAGTATGAAGCCCGAAGGATTGTTCGGACCGGGAGAAAGCAGGCGCGCGATGATGCCGGCAACAAGTCCGACCACGATTATCCAAAGCATAACGACCGTCCTTTACGCTGTGTCAGAGCAAGCGCGACAATTCTTGTGCGGTTGGCACGCGTCCGTTTGGAGTTAGTTGATCGACTGCGTCGGGCAACTCTTCGCTAAGGCCGGCGATCAATTCGTCCCGCGATAATCCAGTTTGCGCCATCAGCGCCTTGATCTGTTCGTTGTCGAGCACTTTTGCCAAAACATCGGCTGCGATCGCTTTGTTCGGTCCGGTGCCGACCCAGGAATTGGCGACGTCGCTGTGGCCGCCCTGTTGGAATTGCTTCAAAAGATCGTTCAAGCCGCCGCTCAGCACGCTTCCGGCAGCGCCACCGGCGAGAAGACCGCCCAGGCCACCTTTGAGCAAATCGCCAAGTCCTCCGCCTGCATTCAAATCATCGGCGGGTATCCTTGCCTGTCCCCCGCCTTTACCGGCCGGAGCAGTGCTCGGCTGGCTTCCTCCAAAACTCTTCATGGCTTTGTAGGCCAGCAGTCCCAGGATCGCCATGGTGATTGGCGACATCCCGCCGCTGCTACCTGGAGTGCTTGGTCCGCGTTGGCCGCGAGGCCCATTCTGCATGCCGTTGAGAACATCGAGTAAACCCATACTGATCTCCTGTCATGCCCCGCCGAAGAAACGATATCGCCGCGGTATGACAGTTACAAGGCGCGCTTTAGTCGCCAACGATCAATGCAAGATTTGACTCAAAAACAGTTTTGTCCGCTCGTGCTGCGGATGAGCGAAGAATTCGTTCGGCTCATTCGCCTCGATGATTTGGCCTGCATCCATGAATACGACACGGTTCGCGACTTGGCGGGCGAAACCCATCTCGTGCGTAACGCACAACATCGTCATACCGTCATGCGCGAGCTGCACCATCGTATCGAGCACTTCCTTCACCATTTCCGGATCAAGCGCCGACGTCGGCTCGTCGAACAGCATGATCTTTGGATTCATGCAGAGCGCACGTGCAATTGCGACACGCTGCTGCTGGCCGCCGGATAGTTGGCCCGGATACTTGTTCGCCTGCTCAGGAATCTTGACGCGTTTGAGATAATGCATCGCGCGCTCTTCGGCTTCCTTTTTCGGCATCTTGCGAACCCATATCGGCGCCAGCGTGAGGTTTTCCAGGGCCGTCAAGTGCGGGAAAAGATTGAAATGCTGAAATACCATGCCCACTTCGCGGCGGACTTCGTCGACTTTCTTCAGATCCGACGTAAGCTCGACGCCGTCGACAACGATCTTACCCGACTGATGCTCTTCCAGACGGTTAATGCAGCGGATCATCGTCGACTTGCCCGAACCGGACGGGCCGCAAATCACGATGCGCTCGCTGCGCTTCACGTTGAGATTGATGTCGCGCAGTACATGGAACTGACCGAACCATTTGTTGACTCCAACAAGCTCGACCGCGGCTTGGTTTTCGGCCATTTTATTTCTCCTTAGTGACGCTTGCTCGCGGACGTGTAGCGCTCGACGAATTGCGAGTAGCGCGACATGCCGAAGCAAAATAGAAAATAGACAATCCCGGCGAACGCGAACCCGGTGAAAAGGGTTGACGGCGTCGCCCAAGCAGGATCGGTGAAGGACGCACGCAATTGGCCGAGCAGGTCGAAGATCGCCACGATCAACACCAGTGTCGTATCCTTGAAGAGACCAATAAAATTGTTGACGATGCCAGGGATCACCAAGGACAGCGCCTGCGGCATGATAACCTGTGTGGTGGTTTGCCAATAACCGAGGCCGAGCGCTGCAGCCCCCTCGTATTGCCCTCTCGGGATCGCTTGCAGACCGCCGCGGACAACCTCGGCCATATAGGCGGCAGAGAAAAGCGCGACACCAATCAGCGCTCGTAAAAGCCCGTCAATTGTCGTGCCGCCTGGCAGGAATAGCGGCAGCATGTAGGTCGCGAAGAATAGAACAGTGATGAGCGGCACGCCGCGCCAGAATTCGATGAAGATGACCGAAAGGATGCGCACCGTGGGCATTTCGGAACGGCGGCCGAGTGCGAGTAAAATACCGAGCGGCAATGAAGTGACGATACCCGTGACCGCGACCACGAGTGTGACTAGCAGCCCGCCCCAGGCACGCGTCTCGACCGGTACAAGGCCGAAATCGAAATCCATCGTAACAAGGACAAGACCAAAAACAGCGAAAACCATGATGACCGCGTTCGAGACAGCGCGGCCCTGTCCGCCCAACGCGCGTGCGATGAGGTACGCAATTCCCACGATTATCGCCGCCGAGAGCAGATAATCGATCCAGAAACTCAGCCGCAGGCCAGTTACGCCCGCCGCTCCAAATAATGTTTCGAGCGGAAATACGCGACCGACCAGAAAATGCTGAAATTCGAAATTGCCGCCCGTCAACAACACCAGTGCGATGATCGGAAAGACTCCGAAAAATAGAAGTGCGTTTTCCCGTTTGAACGGCGCTGAAGGGATCAAGAGCGGAGCGAGCAATAGAGCTCCAAGTGCAAACACGATATTCGGACGCCATCGCTCGACTGCAGGATAAAACCCGTAGATGAACTGGCCAAATTTCACTTTGATGAACGGCCAGCAGGCACCCGTCGATTTCAAGCAAGCCTCGCGGCTGTCCCCCTCCCATGTGGCGTCTATGATCAGAAAGCGCACGAGCGGCGGCACGATCAAGAGGATCAGTGCGGCGCTCAATATCGTCATTGAAATATTGAACCAGCCGGAGAACAGATGCTCGCGCATCCAGCCGATGAAGCCACGGATCGCCAAGGGCGGCGGCGTGCTGGGCACAAGGTCCTTGCGCACGAAAGCACCGGTTCCGGTTTTTGCCGCGATCTCGCTCATCGCTCCACCAGCGCCATGCGGCTATTGTACCAATTCATCAAGACCGATGTGAAAATCGAGATCGCGAGATAAACCGCCATGGTAATGGCGATGATTTCAATTGCTTGTCCCGTCTGGTTCAAGGTTGTGCCCGCAAACAGCGCGAAAAAATCGGGATAGCCGATCGCGACCGCGAGCGAGGAGTTTTTCGTGATGTTGAGATACTGGCTCGTCAGCGGTGGAATGATCACGCGCATTGCCTGCGGCACGATCACTAGTTTCAAAGTCGGCCCTGGTCTGAGTCCGAGCGAATAGGCAGCTTCTGTCTGGCCCCTGTTCACGGCGAGAATGCCGGCCCGCACGATTTCGGCGATGAAAGCTGCGGTGTAAGTTGAAAGAGCAAGAAGAAGCGCCACGAATTCCGGGATGACGCGTATACCGCCGGCGAAATTAAATCCGCGCAACTCGGGCAATATGAACGTGATGGGCGCGCTCTCAATGATAAAGGCAACGAGTGGCAATCCGACGATGAGCGCGAGCGCGAGCCGGCCGAGCGGAAATATCTGACCGGTCTGCATCTGACGGCGGCGCGCCCAGAAGCGCACGATTAGGGTCAACACAATACCTGCAAGCAAGGCAATGCCGACTACGCCGCTTCCTTCGCCGAAAACCGGCTCCGGTACGACCGCGCCGCGATTGTTGAAGAAGGCCAAACCGAAAAACGAGACGCTCTGACGTGGCGACGGCAGCGATGCAAGCACTGCCAGATACCAAAATAAAATCTGGAATAGCAGCGGAAGATTGCGGATCACTTCGACATAAACTTCGGCGACCTTTGACAGCAGCCAGTTCTTCGAAAGTCTAGCGATGCCAACCAGAAATCCGAGTACCGTGGCGAGAATAATGCCGATGCCGGAGACCAGAAGGGTGTTCAGCAGCCCGACAAAAAATGCGCGAGCATAGGTCGATGTTTCACTATACGGAATCAGCGACTGCGATACGCCAAATCCCGCAGTGCTATTAAAGAATCCGAACCCGGTCGCGATATTGCGTGCGGCCAAATTCGAGCGCGCATTCTCGACGAAGAACCAGCCAGCCAGGATTACTAGCACCAATAGCGTTAGCTGGAGCGTGAGCGACCGTACGCGCGGATCGGTGAGAAGCGACCCTCTCACGCGCGGCGCGGTCTTTGCGATATCGGTCATGCCCCTCGCCTATTTAAGAAGGCGTACAAAACCCCGTAAGGATCTAAATCTGGCGAGCAATATTTCCCGTCGAGCCGTATCCGTCAGCGGATCGGCGGAGCGTATTGCAGCCCGCCTTTCGACCACAGCTTGTTCAGGCCGCGATCGATTTTCAGCGGTGTGCTTGCGCCGACATTCCGCTCGAACATCTCGCCGTAGTTGCCCGTAGCTTTGACGATACGGACAAGCCAATCGTTCGTCAGCCCGAGACTCTCACCCGAACTACCTTCGACGCCGAGCGCCCGCCGCACTTCAGGACTTGGGGACTTCAACATCTCGTCCACATTGCTCTTGGTGATTCCGAGATCCTCCGCATTGACGAGCGCATAGAGTGTCCATTTCACGATGTCGAACCATTGATCGTCACCATGGCGTACGAGCGGCCCGAACGGTTCCTTCGAGATGATCTCGGGCAGGATCATGTGGTCGTTGGGAGCAGCGAGTTTGAGCTTTTGTGCATACAGCTGAGAGGTGTCGGTCGTGAACACATCGCAACGACCGGATTCGTATGCCTTGAGCGTTTCGTCGGCGGTCGCAAAGGCGACGACCTCGTACTTCATCTTGTTGTTGCGGAAATAGTCGGCAAGGTTGAGTTCAGTGGTGGTTCCGGTCTGGGTGCAGACCGAAGCGCCGGACAGTTCAAGCGCTGAATTTACCTTCATCGCTTTCTTCACCATCAGCCCTTGGCCGTCGTAGTACGTGATGCCCGCAAAGTTGAGACCCATCTTGGTATCGCGGTCGAGCGTCCAGGTGGTGTTGCGGGATAGGAGATCGACTTCCCCCGATTGCAGCGCCGTAAAGCGATCCTTCGTCGAGAGCGGCGTGAATTTCACCTTCGTGGCATCGTTGAAGATTGCCGCCGCTAGCGCGCGGCAAAAATCGACATCGAAGCCGGTCCAGTTCCCTTTGTCGTCCGGGCTCGAAAACCCGATAATGCCTTGGCTCACGCCGCACTGGACGAAGCCCTTGGATTTGACCTGATCGAGCGTTGCGGCGGCGGCGATCGATGTGAATGCAAAAAAGCTGGAAACTGCAGCAAGGGTGAAGACGACACGCTTCATTGAACAACTCTCCATACTCGGCATTCGTTGAACCTGCGACGATATCGTCTGCAGAACGGATGCCTCTCCCCGGATGACACATCACAGGCCAATCGCGATGATGGGTCAAGTGTTTGCGGGAAACTTGCTTGACGCGGGGGCGTGCTGCGGCGGATATCAAGGCACGGAGGGCCAGAAGTTATGGTAAAAAGTAAAAAAGACGGTACAGGCCCGCGTAATTTTCGCATTGCGACAGATGTCGTGCTTGCGGGCCGCGCCCCATTCAAATTCGAAGGCTTCGTCAACACCCCGATTTTTCGCGGCTCGACGGTGCTCTCGCCTACTGTCGACCAATTCCTTGGCCACAAGGGGCGCTATGTATATGGGCGCCGCGGTACGCCCACGACCGACGCGCTAGCCGAGGCGCTAACGCAGCTCGAAGGCGGCGCAGGTGTCGTGCTTACTCCCTCTGGCCTCTCGGCGATCACGACCGCAATTCTTTCTGTCGTGAAAACCGGCGACCATGTGCTTGTCACCGACAGCGCCTACAACCCAACCCGGAATTTCTGCAATACGGCACTCGCGAAGCTAGGCGTGGAAACAACCTACTATGACCCGGTCATCGGGAGCGGCATTGAAACTTTATTCAAACCGAACACGCGCGCCGTTTTTCTGGAAGCGCCGGGCTCACTCAGTTTCGAAATGCAGGATGTGCCCGCGATCGTGGCCGCCGCGCAGAAGCACGGCGCCGCCACCATTATGGACAATACCTGGGCCACACCAATCTATTTCAGGCCGCATGAATTCGGCGTCGACCTTTCGCTGGAAGCCGGAACGAAATACCTCGGTGGCCATGCGGATGCGAATCTCGGTTGGATTTCAGCGACGGAGCAATATTGGCCGCAACTTAAGGACCTGCACGGCACGCTAGGTCTTTGTCCCGGTCCGGAAGACGTCTTCCTCTCGCTCCGCGGCTTGCGCACGCTCGCGGTCCGGCTTGAGCGTCACATGACTTCGGGACTGAAAATCGCGCGATGGCTGAAAACACGGCCCAAGGTCGCCCGCGTTTTATATGCCGCTCTCGAAGGCGATCCCGGTCACGCTATTTGGAAGCGCGACTTCAAGGGCGCCTCCGGATTATTCAGCATTGTATTGAAGCCCTGCTCACCCGAAGCGGTGGCGGCTTTTGTCGAGGGACTTGAACTTTTTGGGATTGGTGCGTCGTGGGGCGGATTCGAGAGTCTCGCAATACCTTTCGACTGCTCAAAAGTGCGGACCGCCACCAAATGGCAGCCGGGCGGACCAACAGTCCGCTTTCATATTGGGCTGGAAGACCCGGAAGATTTGATCGCGGATTTGGAGCGCGGCTTCGCGAGGCTCAACTCCAACTAGGGATCATGTTCGAGCAGAAATTCGCCGGGACGTAGCACGGCGTTTACGTACGCGGTTCTCCGTTTTCTTTCGTTGGTCGCGCAAAACGAATTGCAAATTACGCAGGTAAACGAAAACGCCGAACGCCTGCCCCGCGATGAAGACGGGGTCGCGCCGATAGAGCGCGTACAGCAGCAAAAGCAATCCGCCGGCAATCGAAAAAAGCCAGAACGCGAGCGGGATCACGCTCTTTTTCTGGCGCTCAGTTTCAATCCATTGCACGACAAAGCGCATCGTAAACATGAGCTGCGCTGCGAAGCCGAGCACGACCCACCAATCGAAATTTGCGACGAAAACATCGAACAGATAGTTTCCGACCGCACGCTGCAAATCAATCAACATTGGATTTAATCTCCGTCACTTCCGGTACACGACGGCGTCGCCTGATCAGCCAGAACACGCCGTACAAATCGAGAATACCTACCCAAAGCCGATTCCACATGCCGTAATGGCTCTGGCCGTGCTGCCGCGGTCGATCGACAACGTCGACATATTGGATGTCGAACCCTTCGCGCTTGACAAGCGCTGGCGTGAAGCGATGCAACGCGTCGAAGTATGGCAGCGCCAGATATACATCGCGGCGAAACGCCTTCAGACCGCAACCCGTATCGCGGGTGTCGTCGCGCAGTACGAAGCTGCGGACGCCGTTTGCGATGATCGATTGGAAACGTTTGAAACCGCCTTTCCGCTTCAAGCGCCGACCATTCACTAGTCCGACTTTCGCGGGCGCATTCTCCAGCGCCCTTACCAGTTTCGGAATGAAGGCCGGATCGTTTTGTCCATCGCCGTCGAGCGTGACTACGATCGGCGCGAGCGCAGCACGCGCACCTGAGCGGACGGCAGCAGATTGGCCGCAGCTCTGCGCATGCTTGATTTGACGCAACCAGGGTCGTGTTGCGCCGAGTTTTTTCAACACCTGCTCCGTATTGTCGCTCGATCCGTCATTCACGAAAATCGCCTCGAAGCGGCGGCCCTTGAGCGCCGTTGCGATCTCTTCGGCGAGCACCGGAATGTTTTCGGCCTCGTTGTGCACGGGCACTACCACCGAAATGTTCGGCGCAGCATCGTTCCGCGTGGCATCGTTCTCGGACACAACATCCCCTCGGAATTTCGGATTTTCAGCGCGGGGTCTTAGCGCGACGCGGGCCATAGTCGCAAGAGTGACCGACCGCCGCGCTTCGTGGATGACGTAAAGTCTAATGAACCTCGTTCGGAGTCAGCACCAGATACTCGACGGTCCGGAATTCGGAATAATTGACGCCTTTGACCGAGCCGATACGCGTATAATTGAGCCCAATCTGCGTGGCTCGGTCGGCGAACAACCGCTCCTGTCTGGTTTCGACCAACGCAACTCGGCAGCCGCCGAGGCGCAGGAAATCCGCAGCCCCATTCCCGCGCGTGAGCTTCGTCTCGGTTCCGCCCAAGAATACCATGCTTGCTTCGTGCAATGTCGAGGCTATTAGCGGATTGGCGCAAGGCGCCAACTTCGCGGCCTGGACGAGCCGCGGCGCGATGAAGAGATCCTTTATCCGAGGCAGCGTTGAATAGGCAGAAATTTCGAGTGCGGCCGAGGCGAGCAACGCTATGGCTAGGCCACTTTCCGCACCTCTACCAACAAGCGCGCTCCACGCCGCGAAAGAGAGTACAATCGAAAGCACGCCAAAGACTAGAAATGTCCGTCCAAAGCGTCCTTCGAATTGATAGACGAGCATCACGAGGGCGATCAAGATCGCGGTCGTAACGATCGGCCAGAACCAGCCGCCGCGACGCACATGGCGGTCGGCAGGTACGCCGCGATCTAATGCAAGCACAATCAAAATCGCAGCGGCAGGGAGGATTGGCAGAATATAGTGGGGCAGCTTTGTGGTGACGATCTCGAACATTAGCCAGCCAGGAATGAACCAAGCGAGCAGAAAGCGGATTGCTGGATCACCACGGTTTTTCCAGGCATAGGGCACTGCGAGCCATGAGAGCTGTGCCACCGGAAAAAGAGCGACCCAGAACAGCAGAAAATAATAGCCGGGCGGTGCGCCATGTCCTTCGGCACCTTGCGTGAACTTTCCAAGAAAATCGGTGCCGACTGATGTCTGATAGAAACCACCTCTGGTCTTCATATAGATCGCAACAAACCATGGCATCGTGAGCAAAACGACCCAAAGTATTCCGGGAATATATTTCAAACGCGATAGCCAGCTCGCGGAGCGGTCCGCAATCACGAGCGAGATCGCGGTGAGCGCCACGATACCGGGAATGATCGGACCCTTCAGCAGGATCGAGCCTGCGATCGCTGTCCAGAAAATCGATGCGAGGCGCCATTGCTGACTTGAAGTTAGCCGCTCGCGAAATAAGTAGAAGCGCGCGAGCGCCCCCATCGCGGCAATTGCTGTAAGCAGCAGTGAAGCGTCGATGGTCGCGATCCGTGCTTCAACCCCAAGAATAAGAGAGGCAGCCATAGCCGCCGCCGCGAAGAACGCATACCGGCGCCGCATGAAGGCGAGCGATGCCCAATAGGTCAGCAACACACTGCCAACCGCGGCAATCACCGATGGAATTCGATAGAAAATGATCCGATAGCGCGCGTCCTTGACGCCGAGCGCTTCCGCGGCGCCGACCGATGCCGCCTGCAGCCAATAGATGCCAATCGGTTTCCGATGGCGCGCAGCCTCTTGGTAACGAATGTCGATGAAATCGCCGGTCTCGAACATCTGTTTGGTTGCCTGCGCATAGCGGCTTTCATCGCGATTGGTTGGCGACAATGCGTTGATGCCCTGCAGGAAGCAGACGAGCGAAAATACAATCAGTGCCATCACCGCGCGGCTATGTGAAGCGGTGACAAATTCGATCAAGGCGGAGAGCCGCGATGAGAGAGAAAATCTAGGTAAAGCGTCTTACATTCGCGCTGTTTCGATCAATAATGGGGAGCCCCGGCGACCAGCGCGCGAGACCATATAGAATCAGCGGCGAGTGACAAGCTAAGGGGTCGGGCGACTAAAGAAGCAGGTTGACCAGCACGCATAACAGCCCGACACAGAACAACCAGACGACGTCGTAGGTCAAAACCTTGGTTCCTTTGACGCCGGGTTCCAACACTGAATTTTGTGGGTCGGCCGGATCGTAGGTGACCTTCACTTTCGCTCCCGGCGGATACGTTGCGACGATACGCTGAATTTCCTTTTCGTCGCGGCTTGGCAATACACGGTAGGCGATCCGTTTGCCCGTCTGCTTATGACCGTTCGCCTCGTATGAATACTCAATGAAAGGCGCATAAGCGGGCCTGAATAGACCGAATTTGTTCATCTTGCTGGAGGTGACTACGCCTAACGCGTTTGGCCACTTCACGCTCGCCTCGGCACTTCGGCATTCCCCTAACCGGATAAAAAAGAGATAGACCGATCCGAGAAGTGAAACTATCCCCGCTACCAATCCAATAATCTGCAGCATCTTGCTCCCCCGGCGCGCCCCCTGACGCAACTATGGCAACCGGTAGCGATCATTCGAAGGGGTCCAAACGTCGCGGCCATGCATCGAAATCCTTTATCCGCGCCGTCTTTCGCGAGTTCGAGCCTAAAAACAGGAATAATTCCGAACTCGCAGTTGACGACATTTGCGCCATTCTCGACTATGAGTGAATCGGCGGGGCGTACTCCTTCCCTCAGTGCGGGAAGGAATTCCAAAATGTGTTCAATCAGTGCGGGCAGTGAAGCTCCAGCCGTTGTGGGAGGCTACAATTTTGGCGGGCACGCTCAATAGGCGGGGCGTTTTTCTCAAGAAACTTGCCGTGGCCGACCTCGAATTCTTCGGGGCGCGGACGGCATCTCTTGTGGATCGCGGGCGAGCCCTGGCAATCAATTCCACAGTCGCTGAGGCTGTACTTCCGCGCGAGGCGCGCAGGCGCGGCATGTGGACGGCGCCTTGGCGCCATTTCCTGAGCAGCGAAGTCGAGCAGCTCAATCTCAGCCGTGCACTCGACTGGCAACTCACCGGGATTACTCCCGAGCACCGCCCACTTTCGGCAAATGATTGGTTCGCGGTCCGGTACGAGGTCGATAGCGAGGGTCAAATTGCCTTTGTGTGGCGAACTATCGCGCACGATGTCGAGCAGCGGTTGTGGACAACGATCGAAAAGGACGTCACTCGCCATCTTGTTTCAGGAATGGTTCACTTTTCCGCGGAGCATCCCGAGCATGACGCTGTTGACGCGCTCGTGTTTCGCGTGCCGGATACGGCAGAACAGCAAACCGAAGCGGTTGCGCTATCGGCTGTGCCGGTTGTTCTTGAACTGGACGACGATCCACTCATCGAGCCGGAGAGGCCGACCGCAACAAGCCCGGCCCCTGTCTTGCCGGTTTCACATTCCGCAAAACACGTCATCCGCAGTTTAAGTGGCGGCAACGTTACTCAATACTATGAATCGCGGATCACTTCGGCAGCGTCCCCTTCCCTTCCGAAACAAACCGTATCGGAAAACAAAGCGGACGTGCCGGTCGCTACTCCCTCTTCCGCCGAGACGACCTCGCGCAAGACTGCGGCTCCACTCAATATCGAGGCCCTGCTGAGGATCGAAGAAACAAGTTATCCAATACTTCTTAGGAACGCTTCACAGCCGTCGACGAAAGAGCCGTTGGCGGAAGAGGTCCCGCCCACGGCGGCCGTCGAAATTCCTTCGCCCCTACCGGAGCCCCCTGCCACCGCGAGCGCCGAGAAAAGCCCGCCAAAGAGTTTGCCTTGGAGAATGAGTGCGGCAGCTATCGGCGTGGTTGTCCTCGCAGGTTTGGGGGTGAAGAACTCCGAAGCGGTTGGAACTTTTGCCTGCAGTAAGCTCGGCGTACTTTGCGCGAAAAACCAGACTCTTGCGGAGAGCCCTAAACCCGCATTGGCGCCGTCGTTTCCGAAGGAAGAGCCCGCCGACACTGCAAGCACCCAATCTTCGGCGCCCGCGCCTTCGTCCGGTGTTGGCGGTCCGTTGGTCGCTCCTCCGGTCGGAGCACCCAGCGTCGAAGATGTTGTTTGGAGTATCCTAAAAGACACCAAGGATCCGCATCAGTTGCAGGCCTTCCTTTCGCGATTTCCTTCAAGCCCCTATCGAAGCGATGCATTGACACGTCTTGCGGCTCTCGAGCCTCGTATTACCGATTGCGATGTGCTTGCCGCGCATCCGCTGGATCAGCGGAAAGCCGCCGAGGTATCCGGTGTAAAAATCCAATTCATCAATGCATCGCTTGCGACGCAGGCTTGCGAGCGCGCAGTTGAAAACTTCCCCAATGAGGTGCGCTTTCAGTTGCAACTCGGTCGCGGTTACGAGAAGGCTAGAAAATACCAAGAAGCGCACAAGTGGTACGCAAAGGCTGCCGAACTTGGTTATCCGCAGGCGATGCACAATCTCGGTTTTCAGTTTGCTACAGGCCAGGGCGCGCCCCAGAATTACACCGAAGCACGCAAGTGGTTCACCATGGCGGCCGTTCTCGGCAATGCAGCTGCAATGACCAATCTTGGCCAGCTGTATGCGAACGGGCTGGGTGTGACGCGTGATTATGGAGAGGCGCGGCGCTGGTACATCAAAGCTGCCGACTCCGGCGTCCCGCTTGCTATGACCAATCTCGGCCGACTTTACGCGGATGGCCGTGGCGTGGCGCGCGACTACAATGAGGCTCACAGTTGGTACAAGAAGGCGGCCGATCTCGGGTCGGCACGGGCCATGTTGGATCTCGGTTCAATGTATCGCGAAGGACGTGGCGTGAACCGCAACTACCGCGAGGCACGAAAATGGTACGTGCTGGCCGCTGAAAACGGCAGCGAGGACGCAAGAAAGGCGTTGGTTCGCTTGAAGCGATAGGAGATCAGCGCAGCGCGGCTCTGTTAGTAGCTCCGGACTCTACTCAAAACGACACAGTAAGGCCGTTTCAAGCACTCAGCGGACTGCCGACAGCAGGCCCTTGAAAAACATGCAAAAAACCGACACTCTGCCCCCGTTATTCAAGTTCACTGGGGGTAATATCGGTTGGCGTTGTAATTCGGGGGCTAGGGTCAAGAACGGGCGTCGCGCGGACGTCAGCTATCTCCAAAAACGTCAAGCGAGCATTCTGGAGTTATTACTATGAAGCCAGCGGTACTCATCGTCGGCGCCGACAAAGGCGGCGTCGGCAAAACGACAGTCACGCGCACGGTGCTCGACTATCTGGCATCGAAAAACACGCTGGCGCGTGCATTCGACTCCGAGTTTCCGCGCGGCACATTGAAACGTTTTCATCCCGATGTCACCGAAATCGTCGACATCACGCAAGCTCCCGATCAGATGAAAATGCTCGACACCTTGAGCACGAGCGAGGTGAAAATTAGCCTCATCGATATCCGCGCCGGGCTGCTATCGAGTACGCTGAAAGCCTTCACCGATATCGGTTTCTTCGATGCGGTACGCGCCGGCGAATTCAACTTTCTCCTGTTCCATATTCTCGGCCCTTCGATCTCCTCACTCGACGAAATCACCGAGGTGATGCCCTACACGGGTGGAAAAAACTATTTCGCAGTCAAGAATTTCATCAATGAGACGAGCTTTTTCGAATGGGATCCTGCTATTTACGATAGCTATTTCAAAAAGGCGCGCGGAGCTGTCGAGGTAAATATCCCGAAGCTCAACGAAATGGCGTTCGAACAGGTAGAGCTCTCGGGTGTACCCTTCTCGACCTTCATCAAGAATAAGAACGCGCAGGGGCACAATGCGAATTACTCGCTCGTGTTGCGTGGCTACACCCGGACCTGGCTCAACCAGATCATCGGCGAATTTGACCGTGTCGGCCTGCTCGATCGACTGACAGACCGCGCAACGGGATAATCCGAGGCGATCCTGCAGATCGCCGGCAGCCTCTAAGACAGCAGGCGTAATGGGGCGGCGATGCCGAAGAGCTACACGTACATCGTCGCTTCGCTGCATGGCCGCAGCGGCAAAACCTTGCTTGCGCGGCTGCTCGCCGACTATGCGATCTTGCAGGGCGAAGCGCCGCTGATTTTCGATACTGATGCCGCCGAAAAGAGATTAAGCGCGTGCTTCCCCACACGTTCCACGGTCGTCGATCTCGATAAAGTCACCGACCAAATGTCGTTGTTCGATACACTGACGGCACCAAGTTCGTCCCCACGTGTAGTGGACCTAACCCACCGCTCCTTCACAAAATTTTTCAAACTGATGCAAGAGATTGGCTTCGTCGCCGAAGCCAAGGCGCGCGACAATGAGCCCGTGATTTTCTACATCCACGACCACGAAGCGGACTCTTTTGCCGAGGGCCGGCGTCTGCGTGAGCAATTCAGGGACTGTCACTTCGTTGTGACCCAAAACTCAAATTTCGGGCAGCCCGACAGGCAAATTCAGCGCACCGACGATTACAAGATGCTGAAGATGCATGACTTGCATCTATTCATACCAACACTCGATCCAATGTTTATCAGCGTTGCCGATGATCCGCGGCTATCACTAAGCGAATTCATGCACGACCCGCCCGTTAGCCGGCCGACGGGTGAATTGTCGCTTGCCTATTTGTCGCTCGAAGCCCGCGCTTCGATCCGCGCTTGGCTCAAAGACGCCTTTGCAGAAATCCAGCGTCTCAGCGAAATCGTGAAGCTGCGTTCTGAAATGACCTTCAAAAAACCATTCTAGCCCGCTCTAACTATGAGATGAGCGAGGAGCGGCACAAACCCGCTATTTCAGCTGCGCAAGCTGCTTTACGTCGCTTCGTTCGGTTGCGGTCTTGAACAGAATATTCATCGCTGCATCGAGCTCACCGGTACGGCCAGATAACGTGCGAGAGAACTCGAGCACTATCTTCGCCGCTTCCTGAGTACGCTTGATCGTGGTTTCGACGGTTTCGAGGGCTTCAGCGACGGTGGTTGCATTGGCAGCCGCAAGGCTGGCGCTTTCCGCAATGCTACCGGTCGCCAGCGCCTGCTGATCGACCGACCCAGCCACCGTTTCGGCTATCAGAGCGATATCGGCGATAGTTTTGCCTGTACCCGCAAGGTCTTCGACGGATCGCCGGGTCGCATCTTGTACAACAGCGATATGCTGGCTGATTTCCTCGGTTGCTTTTGAGGTTTGCGTGGCGAGCGCCTTCACTTCCGACGCCACAACGGCGAACCCCCTGCCCGCTTCACCGGCACGCGCCGCTTCGATCGTGGCATTTAGCGCGAGCAAATTCGTTTGCGCGGCAATATCGGAGATTAGCCCGACTACGGAACCGATTTTCTGCACGGCATCATGCAGCGAGCGCATCGTTTTGTTCGTGCCCTCAGCCTGCGAAACTGCCTCATGCGCGCTTTGCGCACTGCGCGTCGCCTGGTTGTGGATTTCGGAAATCGACGCGGAAAGCTCCTCGGTGGCGGCAGCCGTTTTTGCGACGTTGCCGGCGGTATCCGCGGCCGCCTCAGCGGCCCTGTTGGCCTCTCCGCTCGCGCTTTCCGCAAGCGAGCTCAAGCGATCCGAGGTTTCGCCAAGCGATGTGACAACCCCGTTGATTGCCTGACGGACGCCCGCGATGGTGCTGTCAAATTCTTTGATCGCTGTATCCAACGCATCGCCACGCGATCTTGAGGTGTCCACATCGATCTGGTTGTAGCAAGCGACGGCGTTCGCCAGATCGAACAGAAACATCCTCGTAGCCACATCGTTCAACCACGCCGCTTTTTTTGGAGAGAAGCGGTAATGCCGAGCGGTCAACTGAAACAAGTTGGATAAGAACGCACGCGCCTGCACGCCGCGGCTGCGAATGTCTTGCGCCATGGATTGTTCAAGTTCAGCCCGGGACAGCGCATCGGCCAGACAATGTTCATCGAGCGGATTGCAAAATAACCGCTGCAAATAATCGATCCAGACGTTCGTGCCGCCCTTGAATCCGCTCGCACGTTGAGGTGTGAGTTTTTTTGTCGTGCTTCCGAGCGTTCTGAGAGACTGATCGAGCGTTGGCGCGAGCAAGTCCCAGACTTCACGGCGCGCGTCAGCGACTTCGGCAGTGATGCCGTAGAAGTCGAGGCGCATCTGAAGCTGCGGGGAAATAGCCATGGGCCCATCGCTGCAAAACCAAGCAGCAGTAAGCCGAAACACGGTTGATGGGTTCTTAATGCTCTCGTAAAACCCTAAGACCGCTCTGCGGAATAGAGGCGAATTGAGGAGTTTTCGACATCCGGTACTCTACGGATAAGTCCGGTGATCGCCTTCTCACTTGGCAACCTTACGGCGCAGTAGTTCCGCCAACACGATATCCGCCATCGCGCCCGCATCGGTTTTTTTGTCTGCGATCAAATGAATTTCAGGCCGCTCGGGTGGTTCGTAAGGCGAATCGATTCCGGTGACATGAAAGGCCTTTCCCGCACGCGCCTTTCGGTAAAGTCCCTTTGGATCCCGCGCCTCGCAGATGGCGAGCGGGGTATCCACGAAAACTTCCAGAAATTCGTCAGGACCGACCAGCTCGCGGACCATGCGGCGCTCCGCCCGGAACGGCGAGACGAAGGCGCAGAGCACAATCAGTCCCGCGTCTACCATCAGCTTTGCGACCTCCCCCGCCCGGCGGACGTTTTCGACTCGGTCGGCATCCGTAAAGCCGAGATCGCGATTGAGGCCCCCACGCAGATTGTCACCGTCGAGTGCATAGGTGTGCACGCCGCGCTCATGCAGACGGCGCTCCACGAGATTCATGATCGTTGACTTGCCGGCAGCAGGCAGGCCCGTAAACCAGATGATCGAAGGACGTTGTGATTTCGCTGTCGCGCGGGAAGCTTTGTCTACCTCATAATGCTGATGCCGGATATTAGACGCGCGACGTAGTGAGAAGGCGACCATTCCGGCGCCGACTGTCGCGGCTGTTATCCGGTCGATCAGAATGAAAGCCCCTGTCGCATGATTGTCGGCGTAGGGGTCGAGCGCCACGGGAGACAAGGTCGAAAGATTGCAAAATCCGATCTCGTTCATGGCAAGGCTGCGGCCCGCCTCTTCACCGCCGGTTTCGAGTTCGACCTTGTGCTTCAAGGTGGTGACGGTCGCCCCCACGGTCTGGGTTCCGATATGCAGCGAGTAACTTCGCCCCGGTAACAGCGGCGTCTCGTCGAACCACACAATGTGTGCAGCAAACTGGTCGGTCACCTCCGGTAATCGATCCGGCTCAGCGATGATGTCACCGCGCGAGATGTCGACTTGGTCGGACAATACAAGCGTCACGGCATCACCCGCCTGTGCGCTCTTGTGGTCTCCGTCTACAGTCACGATCCGCGCAATGCGGCTCGGCAGTCCAGAGCGGGCGACTTTCACGACATCGCTACAGCTGATCGAGCCGCTCGCAACGGTTCCCGCGAAGCCACGAAAATTCGGCGTGTCGCGGCTCACTCGTTGAATCGGAAAACGGAAGGGTTGCGGTTTTGAGCCTTTGCTCATTTTTACGGTCTCGAGAAATTCGAGAATCGTTGGCCCCTTGTGCCAGCGCATACGGTTGCTGTGCGCAGTGATATTCTCGCCGTCGCGGGCGGCAACAGGGATCGCCGTAATACTGAGCGGCCCGAGCGAAACGGCGAATTCGCGATATGCGCTTACAGTTTTGTCGAAAGAGTCTTTTGAAAAACGCACAAGATCCATCTTGTTGATCACAAGTGCGATCTCACGAATACCGAGCAACACGGCGATACGGCTGTGACGCATGGTCTGGTCTGTTATGCCCACGTGCGCGTCGACAAGCAGGATTGCTACATCCGCATTCGAAGCGCCCGTCACCATATTCCGGGTGTATTGTTCGTGACCCGGCGCATCCGCAACGATGAAAGCGCGTCGTTTCGTCCCAAAATACCGGTATGCGACATCGATAGTAATGCCCTGCTCTCGCTCAGCCTCGAGTCCATCGAGAAGAAGCGCGTAGTCCAGACCGCCGCGAACTGTGCCGTAGCGGCGCGATAATGCTTTCAGCGCTTCAAGTTGGTCTTCCGGCACCGATGCCGTTTCGACCAGAAGACGGCCAATCAGTGTCGATTTACCGTCATCGACCGAACCGCAAGCGACGACACGCAATAGATCGCGACCCTTGCGCTTGGAATGCCGCCGGATTTTTGAAGCGGGCATCAGAAGTATCCTTCCCGTTTCTTTTTTTCCATGGAGGAGAGTTGATCCGCGTCGATGAGCCGGCCCGCGCGCTCTGATCGGCGGCTTGTCTTCAGCTCGGCAACAATCTCTTTGACGCTGGTCGCATTCGATTCGACCGCAGCGCTCAACGGATAGCAGCCAAGCGAACGGAAACGCACCACTTTTTGCTTCGGTTTTTCCTTCGCCTTGAGTGGCATGCGATTGTCGTCAACGACGATCCACATTCCCTCGCGTTCAACGACATGACGGCTAGCCGCGAAATAAAGCGGCACAACGGGAATATTCTCCGCGAGCACATATTCCCACACATCGATCTCCGTCCAGTTGGAGAGCGGAAATACCCGCATCGTTTCGCCGGCGACGAGCTGCGTATTGTAGAGGCGCCAGAGCTCGGGGCGCTGACGACGCGGATCCCAGCGATGACCCGGGCCGCGCACAGAAAATACGCGCTCTTTGGCGCGGCTAGTCTCCTCGTCGCGACGCGCGCCACCTATCGCGGCATCGAAGCGATGCTGATCGAGCGCATGCCTTAGCGCTTCGGTCTTCATTACCCGGGTATATTCGGAAGAATTCGCGCCGTACGGTTTCAAGCCTCGCTCAAGACCGTCTTTGTTGACGTGCACGATTAGATCGAGCTTGTAACGCGCCGCGGTTTCATCACGGAATTTGATCATGTCACGGAATTTCCAGGTCGTGTCGACGTGGAGAAATCGAAATGGCGGCGTTCCAGGGAAAAAAGCTTTGCGTGCGAGGTGCAAGAGGACGCTCGAATCCTTCCCGATCGAATAGAGCAAAACAGGCTTGGCAAACCCTGTCGCCGTTTCGCGCAGGATGTGAATCGCCTCGGCTTCAAGCTCGGCAAGCTGACGGGATAGCGGCACGGGCATTCTCAACAGAAATTCGAGCGAGTCGCTGGAATCACGCGTTCGCTATGTAACGCGAATCTCGCCGGACTCTAAATCAATTGGCAGTAGGAAAGATGGATAGCGGCTAAGCAGCAAGTTGAGCCGGCGCGGGTTTATCCTTGAATAAATGTGCGATGGCGTTGGCATAGTAGCGCAACAACAACAGCTCTTTGGGATTGGCGCGGTAGTTACTATCCTCCTCTAGTACGAGATGACGCAATGTCAGCATGCGCAAGCCGACGTCGATCGCATAGTCGCGGTCGGCACGAGGGATATGAACATAAGCGCCCGAGGTTTCGAGCGCGGCAATCAAATTTCCCACTTTTCCCTTCAGCTCCAGTGCTGTGAGCGATTTCTCGCCAGCCCCCAGCACCGCGGTTGAGACGAGCGAGACCGGCAGCGCCGGCACTACGCGGCCGACTGCATCCATCAGCTTGTTTCCAAGCTTCTCGATTTCTGCATGTCGCGGCTCCGGCGCAAGCGTGCGGAAGTCAATTTTTTGGTCGCCCACGTATTTGCGTAATGAAACCGGCTCTCCGAAACTCACGCAGGTGTAACCGAAGCGATACCATTCCCCTCGCGATGCCAGCCACAGGTGCCGGAAGAAATGGCGTGCAAAGGTTGCCGCATTAAACCCGTAAACCGGTTTCTTGCCAGGCTCGACCGACGCTGCGGACGTTAGCATTCGATCTTCCAGCACGCGGTCGTAATTGATGCCAATAGGGATGAAAACGACATCGCGCGGCCCAAGCGGATCGAAGCTCGCGACCATATAGCTGAGCAATCCAAATTTCGGCGGTCGCAGCTTTCCATCGCGGCTCAACCCGCCTTCGGGAAAAATCGCCTGTGTGACACCGGCACTCGTTGCCATATGAACGTAGCGTGCAAGCACCTTGCGATAAAGTGCGTCCCGCGAGTCGCGACGGATGAAATAGGCGCCCATGGAGCGGATCAACCCGCGAAGCCCCCAAATCTGTGCCCACTCGCCGACGGCATAACTCAGAGCGGATGATGTCGCAGCGACGTAAGTGACCAGCACGTAGTCCATATTCGAGCGATGATTGATGACGAAGATGACGGATGACATCGGATCGACTGTGCCAAGTGCTTCTTCGTTCCGGAAACCGATGCGCACGCGATAGAGCATCTCGGAAATGCGCCGCGCAATACGGGTGCCGATACGGAAATATGCATAGGCGCTGAACGAGGGCACGATCTCGCGCGCATAGCGCTTCACCTTGCTGATCGCGACTTCGCGCGGCACGCCCGCCTCTTTGGCATATTCTTCGGCTGCGTGCAGGACTTCCGGGTCATAGACCAACCGATCGGTCAACACCTGACGCTTTGTCAGTTTGAACGGCTGAATCTGTAGCTTTAGGCGGGTGTTAAGTTCATTGATGGCACGGTTCGCCCGGCGACGCAGAGCCCAGCGGACGCTGGGGATGAGCATGCGTTCCAACACGGCGAGTGTCGCGAGAAGCGCCAGAATGATAACGATCCAGAGCGGCAACGTCACTTGCGACCACATTCGAGCCCCCCAAATCGCCAAGCTTCAGACCATCGTCCGTGCTAAGGCGTCTCCCTTCGACCGGCGTTAGGATACCATCCGAGCAGCGTTAGACTGCAAGACCACATTCGCAAGAGAAAACCGCAAAAAGAATGGCCCCAACCTACAATTTCTCGCCGGGCGCTGCCGAAGACGCGGCATCCACCGAGGGCAATCCCCGGCGATTTCTGAAAACCCGTGCCTCTGCCGGCTGGCGCAAGCGCGCAATCATGAGCCATGCCTTCGGCTGGGCCTGGTTTGACCCGTTGAGTTCCTGGATGTTGCGGAAAATCTTTCTGCCCTCTTCTCGGCTTTGGGCTGCTGCGCACCTCGCGGACGGCTCCGCTGAACGTTTTTATGACGCCGTCCCCATGCCACGCCGTATCGGTGGCAGCAGGCGACTAGAAGCCGCACTCGCGCATTTTGATAAAGCACGTGTAGCTGCACAAGCAATTGAGGCGGAGTGGGAGCGGGTTTTCTTTGGGCCGGAAGATAGCTCGCCCGCTCATCGAAGCGCGGTTGAGGCAGCGCGCCTTGACGCCAAGCATAGCTATAACGCCATGCGGCGACATTTCGGATTTCTGATCGGTCGTTATGTGCCCGCAATCAAAGTTGAGGTGCAAAGCCCGGCTGACACAGCGGCAATTTATGGAAAAGCACGCGAAGAATTTGCGCCCTTCGCGGCACCACCTGATCAAATGCCGGAGATCGAAACCTCGCGCACTATCCGAACCTCCACGAGCAGCGAGTATTGGATTCGTTTCAAGAGCCCATCGAAGCGCCTTGGCGATACCGTCTATGCGCGCGTGCACGAACCGCTCGGTGCCAGCAATCCGCCGACTATCATTTATGGTCATGGTGTGTGCGTTGAGTTCGATCACTGGAAAGGCTTGGTCGAGGAGACGTACAATCTTTGCGCGGCAGGTTTTCGTGTTATTCGTCCCGAGGCGCCGTGGCACGGGCGGCGTCTTCCCGTCGGATTTTTCGGCGGAGAACGGTTACTGGCGAGCTTTCCAACCGGTTCGCTCGACGCGTTTACAGGAGCAGTGCGAGAGTGGTCGGTGCTTGCCGACTGGTCGCGCAGAACCTCGCGCGGAAGTCTCTCGTTTGGCGGGACCAGCCTCGGCGCGTTGACAGCACAACTCGCTGCCGACCGTTCTCATCAATGGCCGGAGCGTTTGCGGCCGGATGGAATGTTTCTGGTTACGCATAGTGGCAGCATGGCCGAAACGGTCATGCACGGCGAAATTTCAAAGCTTTTCGGCGGTATGGACGACGCCAAAGCGAAGGGCTGGACGGCCGATACGATCGAAGCCTACTTCCATCTGCTAGATCCGTCGGAAATGCCGGCCGTCGCTCCCGAGAGAATCGTGACCCTTCTCGGCAATCGCGACAACGTGACTCCGTTCGAAAGTGGCCTGCCTCTGATAAAGAGTTGGGGCGTACCGGAAGAAAATACTTTCGTGTGGGATCGCGGGCACTTCTCGGTGCCGATGACGCTGATCCGCGATCAACGGCCGCTCCAGCGCTTTTGCGCGGTGATGGGAAATTCGCCCGCTTAACGTTTTGTCTACGAGCCTTTGCCGATCGCCGCATTGAGCGTGGGCAATACTTTTTCGGCCATCAGAACCATCGAGCGGCGCGAGAGTTCGCGATCTTGCCAATCCTTACCGGCATAAAGCAATGTGCCGAAGTCACCAACTTTTTCTCGGAAAGCCAGCAGCTGGTCCACCACTTTTTGCGGCGAGCCATGGATGATCAACTCATTGCAAATGCCGTCGATTGTTACCGCACTGTCCGGCATGTCGCGCGAACTTTTAAATAACTCGGCACGGCCACTCCTGATCAACTTGGTCGCGAGCTGCTGGTAATAGTAGCGATACGGACTGTTCGCGGCTGTCGCGTATTCGCGTGCGGTCTTGTCGTCGTCAGCGACGAATATGCTTTTTGCTACGCGCCAATTGGCGGCGTCGACCTTCCGACCTATCCGCTCGCAACCTTCGACATATTTCGGCCAATGGCTCTTGACCCATAACGGCAACAGAAAATTCGCGGAAATGGGATCCCAACCACGTGCCGCAGCCTCTGTGACACCCGCGGAAAACGGCGCCACCGCAGTCACCACGATCGGTGGATGCGGTTTTTGCAGAGGTTTTGCCAAAAATCCTTGTCCGATGTCGGGCATGAATTGCCGCTGGACAGATGTCGACCAGTATTTTCCCTTGAGATTATACGGTGGCTCACCGGACCAGATTGCGAGCACCTGGTTGATAGCTTCGAGAAACATTTCATTCCGATTGGCATCGAGATTGCCAAACACTTCGGCATCCGAAAGCAACCCTCCTGGACTGATGCCAAAAATAAGACGGCCATCGAGCAAATGGTCGAGCATGGCAATCTGTGACGCGATTGTCGCTGGATGCGAATTCGGCATATTCACGGTGCCGGTGCCGAGGCGAATTTTCTTCGTCGCGTGTGCGAGCGTTGCAAGAAACATCATACAAGAGGTTATGTTTTCCGCACGATCGGTCGCATGCTCGCCTACATAGCCCTCGCTGAAGCCTAGCTCGTCGGCGAGGATAAACGCCTCGCGGTCTTCGCGAAGGGACTGCCGCCAGTCCTTCTCAAGCGGATGGACCGGCATTATGAAAAAACCAAGCCGCATGGCGTTTTTCTCTGTTTTTGCGGATGATACTTCTCGCCAAAAATTTAGCTGTATTTATGCTTCATCTGAAATAATATGTTTTTAGAAAGAGCATCATAATTTCTAATGGCACGAGAAATCACTCTCCGGCAGATCCGAACCGTCATCGCTGTTTGCGAGGAAGGCTCGTTCACACGCGCCGCTAAACGCGAGAACGCAACCCAGTCGGGAGTCTCGCAGCACATCGCGGCGGTCGAGCGCGCGGTCGGCGTGCGTTTGTTTGAACGGTCGCGGGAAGGTGTGCGGGCGACCCCCGCAGGCACACGATACTACCGTCGCTGCCTAGATGCCGTGGGCACGCTGCAAACGGGAAGCGAGGAAATTCGCGGACTTGCCGGTCAGGTGAGCGGTCAGATGCGAGTCGGATTGATGCCGACCTTTACCAGGGCGGCGCTCGCCCCCGTCCTTCAGCGTTATGTCCGGGATCTTCCCGACGTGAAACTCCGCATTGTCGAAGGCTACAGCGCGATGCTCACCGACATGGTGCTTTCGGAGGAACTCGATTTCGCAATCGTACCCAGCTTCGAAGGCCGACTGGGTCTCAAATCCCGCCTGCTCGCGCGCGACCGGGAAATGTTGATCTCGGGGCGCGACAGCCGGTTGAAACCACTTCGGCCTGTACGCCTTGCCGGCTGCCCGCCGCTCAAAATCGTCGTTCCGGGCAAACACAACATTCGCCGACGCAATCTCGAAACCTATTTCGATACCAACGGCATTGCAGTCGCCGACATGATCGAAATGGATGCCATGATCGGGACGCTCGAATTCGTCGCGCATTCCGATTGGGTCACGGTTCTTCCCAGCACCATATGCATCAATGACGTTGGTCGCGGCGATCTGGTCGTCAACCCCATTGTCGACCCGCCACTCTTTGCCGAATTTGTCGCGATCACGCCCGCCCGACGCCCCCTCAGTGTGCAAGCGCGCTTGTTTCTTGACCGGATCGAGTCCGAGATTGCGCACATTCGGGCAGCATGGAAGGACAACTTTAGATCTCAAATGCGTAAGAAACGAAAGAAAACTCGTATTGCGAAACGTAGAAAGCGACGTTGAAGTTTGCTTCATACTGCTAATGACGAAATGATTTCGGCGCACCAGGTTGCTTCAGCGGGTGCGCCTGCGCAAAGGCGTCCAGCTTGAGACAAGTCTCGGCGATGCGCGCGACAGTCGGATAGGGTTCGGGCCCGCAATCGAAGAATTGTCCTCCGACCGAATGGCTCACAAGGCAAATGTCCGCGAGCGTAAGCGTGTCGCCGAAGCAATAGCGGCTGGTTTGCCCATCCGACGAAAGGTGCGTCTCAAGCGCCTTATAGCCTTCGACAAACCAATGACGGATAAATTTCAGCCGCGTCGCTTCATCCAGCTTTAGCTCGTGTTCGAGAAAATTCCGCACTCGCGGCACGATGAGCGGATGCGCATCGCAAGCAACAATCTGTGCAACTCCCCTTACCCAAGCCTTTGCCCGCGCTTCCCGCGGCAAGAGGGGTGGATGCGGATGAATCTCGTCTAAATATTCGATGATAGCGAGCGATTGAAACAGTACGGGTCTGTTGCCGTCATCAACAGCGGGTATGAGCATCTGTGGATTTACTTTGCGATATTCGCTGGCGTGCTGTTCTCCCTTAAGAATGTTGATGTAAACGGGCTCCGTTTCGATCCCCTTCAGCGAAAGAGCAGTCCGCACTCGAAACGATGCCAACGAGCGCCAGAACGAAAAGAATTTCATGTTGATCTTCCTCGAAAGCACAGTCGCGCCCAAAAACGACCCTTCCGTACTCTGTGCTCGTTACACTGCCTTCTGCAATGCAAAGTCGTATTTGACTACGAAGAAAGGCTTGTCGCTTGTCCCGCCCGTGGGCGTGCGTCCGCCAGGTTGTTTCTCGAAAGGAACGATCAAGGCCTCTTTAACGCCGAACACGACATCAGTTTCAATGTATTGGTCGCCCTTCTGAAAAATATGCGTGATGATCCGGTGATAGCCCGGCGCATCGATTAGAAAGTGAATATGTGCGGGGCGCATGTGGCTGATCTTGGTGCGCGACATTAACTCGCCGACCGTGCCATCCATCGGGATCGTGTAACCAATCGGCGCGACCGTCTGAAATACATAAGAGCCGTCCGCCTGCGTGCGATAGATCGCACGTAGCCAAGGTTCGTTCACATCGCGTTGCGCTTCATAGAGACCATCGCCGTCAGTTTGCCAAATATCGAGCACCGCACCCTTGATTGGCTTTCCATCAAGGCCTCGTACGACGCCCGTAACGAAACAAGGAATGCCGGGCGCGCTGCCGGCCATGTTGGCGCCGTTCGCAAGCTCGGGAGAATCGTGGATGTGAAACGGCCCCGTCACCGTGGTCGGCGTCGCTTCCGTCTCCAGGCGATGATTGATCGCGTCGACCAGCATGGAAACGCCGAGCACATCGGAGGCAAGGATGAATTCCTGCCGCTTATCGGTGCACAGCTTGCCCGTGCGTGTGAGCCAGTCGATTGCCGTGAACCACTCCGCTTCGGTCAACTCCACATCTCGGACGAAAGCATGAATGTGCTTGATCATTGATGTCATGATCTTCCGCAGCCGCGGATCGGGGATGTTTTTCCAACGCTCAATCGCAAGATCAGTGAGATTCTCTTCCGTCACATAAGTCATAGCTCGACTTCCCTCGATCACGGGCGACGTATTGCTTTTGCGGTTCGATCAGTTGGGGGCCGTCATTTCCGACGCCATGATGCCGGCCTTCCGTCCTTTTGCCTCGGCGGCGGCAAAATTAAGCTCGACTTTGACGCCGTTCGGATCGAACAAAAAGAGCTGATACAGCCCCTGATCGTCGACACGGCGTTCCTTGAATTCGATATTGTTTTTATTCAGATGTGAGATTACGCCGTCGAGATCGGTCGCGCGAAACGCCACATGATCAATCACGCCCGACCCACGTGTCGTTTGCGATTCCTGGCCGAGATATTTCTTCCGATTGTCGGAAACTTTGGAGCCGCCGACGGTTAGGTGAAGAACGTCATTGTCGCCGAGATATAGCCAATAGACAGGAAACTTGAAATCGGGATGTGGTCCAACCTTGAAGCCGAGCACCTTGACGTACCAATCCTTCGTCGCCTCGATATCCTCGGCCTGAATCAGAAAATGCTCCATGAAGGAAAGCGGCATATCCAAACCTCCCAAATTTGTCGTTGTGCTTACTCGGTCGTGGACCGACCGGAAAGCCGCGCGTAGATGCTAGTTTTGGCCAATACGATGGCGCTGTCCAGAAGGTGTCCCAAAGGAGTTCGCTATGCCCGCTTATTGGGTTGCAAGATCGAAAATCAACGACCCGGTTGAGTACAAGAAATATACCGACCGGATGCCCACCCTTATCGCAAAGTATCGCGGCAAAGTACTTGCGCGCGGCGGCCGTTTCCAGATCATGGAGGGACCGGACAAATTTCACCGGTTGATTGTCATTGAATTCCCGAATTTTGATCAGGCCGTAGCATGTTTTACCTCGACCGAATATGATGAAGCAGCGGCATTCCGGCGTGGCGGTGCCGGCGAGGTCGAAACCATCATCGTTGAAGGTGGGGATGCCACGGCGCAGTGATGCACTGCACACAAATTTCCGCCCACCATTCCCCTAGCGCGCTCGCGCCGAATACGCATAGGATATTGCAAAACAAAACCATCGGGGAGGAAGTTCAGATGCTTTCAATACTAAAACATAAGGCGTCCGCGATCGCGGGTAGCGCCTTGTTTGTCGCAGCAGCGGTCTTTTCGTTCGCTACTGGGGCTTCTGCCCAGTCGGGCGAGCCGATAAAAATCGGATTCAGCATGGCGATGACCGGCGGGCTTGGACCGAACGGCAAATCCGCTTTGCTTGCGCAGAAACTTTGGGAAGAGGGCATCAACGCCAAGGGCGGGCTCTTAGGCCGCCCAGTGAAGCTCATCTACTACGACGATCAGACCCAACCGGCGACGGTGCCCGGCATTTATACCAAGCTCCTCGATGTCGATAAGGTCGACATCATCATGGGTGGGTACGGCACCAACATGCTGGCGCCCGCGCTGCCAGTCGTAATGCAAAAAAACAAGCTGTTCATCGGCTTGCTTGGGCTGGGCGTGAACAGCGAGTTCAACTATCCGAATTATTTCGTGATGATTCCGTCCGGTCCGGATCCGAAGCCGTCCTTCACCAAGGGCTTCTTTGACGTCGCCATGGAACAGGATCCGAAACCAACGACAGTTGCGATCGTCGCGGCTGACGCCGAGTTCGCCGTCAACGCTTCTGACGGCGCGCGCGAAAACGCACAGAAAGCCGGTCTCAAGATTGTCTACGACAAGCGCTACCCGCCGGCTACCACGGACTTCGGCCCGATCGTGCGCGCGATCCAGGCCACGAACCCGGACCTCGTTGTCATCTGCTCGTACCCACCGGATTCCGTCGGCATGGTGCGCACCGTCAACGAAATCGGCTACAAGCCGAAGATGATCGGTGGCGCGATGGTCGGGCTCCAAAATACAGCAATCAAGATGCAACTCGGCCCGCTGCTCAATGGCTGGACCAATTACGACTTCTGGCTGCCGGTGCCGAAGATGATGTTCCCGGGCAACGAGGAGTTCATGAAGAAATATCAGGCGCGCGCCGCAGCCGAAGGCGTCGACGCGCTCGGCTATTACATGGCACCGCAAGCCTACGCGCAGTTCCAAGTGCTTGAGCAGGCAATCACCGCGACCAAGAGCCTCGACGACCAAAAGCTCGCCGATTACATCCGCAACAACACGTTCCAGACCGTTGTGGGCTACGTGAAATTCGGCAAAGGCGGAGAGTGGGCCGAGGCGCGCGTTGTGCAAACGCAGTTTCAAACAGTGAAAGGCAACGACATCGAGCAGTTTAGGAATGCTGCTTCGCAGGTCGTGCTCTCGCCTCCAGGATATGCTTCGGGCAAAGTGATCTATCCCTTCGAAAAGGCAAAGTAAGCTTTCGCGACACTGAAACGGCGCCGCGCGAAAGTTTCGCGCGGCGTCTTGTTTTGCGCGCGTATGTCTAGAGGCCCATGTAGAATTTGCGGATGAGGTCGTTGTTGTTCAACTCGTCGGCGGAACGGCCCTCGAAGGCGATTTTGCCGTGCACGATCACGTAGCCGCGGTCGGCGATGCGGAGCGCCTGCGGAAAGTTCTGCTCGGCCATCAAGACCGTGAGCTGATAGCGCTCCTTCAGCTCTTTGATCTTGTCGATGGTGCGGCTCACTAAGATGGGCGCGAGCCCTACCGAAGGCTCGTCGATGAGGAGAATTTTCGGATCGAGCATCAGCGCGCGCCCGAGGGCGAGCATCTGCTGCTCGCCGCCACTCATCGAGCCCGCGAGCTGTCGGCGCCGCTCGGCAAGCCGCGGAAAAGCCTCGAAGCAGAATTCGAGATTGGACGCAATTTTTGCCCGAGCCTTTGGGCGGAAGGCGCCGAGCAGGAGATTTTCCTCGACGCTCAGGCGCGGAAATAGCCTTCTCCCCTCAGGCACCAGCGCGATCCCGAGATCGACGATCTGTTCCGTCGTGCGGCCGACGAGGTCGTGGCGCTTGCCGTCGATCTCGGCGACGATCTTGCCAGCGCTCGGCCGCAGGATGCCCATGATGCATTTCATCAGCGTGCTCTTGCCGTTGCCGTTGGTGCCGAGCAGCACCACCGTCTCGCCGTCGGCGGCCGAAAGCGAGACGTCCTCGATCACACGGACCGACCCGTAGGCCGCATGAATCTTCTCAAGGATGATGCTACTGGCCAAGATACGCCCTCTCGACTTCGGGATCGCGCATGACGGCCTGCGGCAGGCCGTCGGCAATCTTCTTGCCGGACACGAGCACGGCGACGCGATGCGAGAACGCCATCACCGCGCGCATGATGTGCTCGATCAGGACGATGGTGATGCCGCGCTCGTTCAGCCGCACGAGTAGCGTCAGAATTTCGTCGATTTCCGAGTGCGAGAGGCCTGCCATCGCCTCGTCGGCGATCAGCAATTTTGGTTCCGCAGCCATAGCGCGCGCAAGTTCCAGCTTTCGCATTTCCACCATACTGAGGTCGCGGGGCAGCCGTTTCGCCTTATCGGCAAGTCCGACAAGATGCAAAAACTCGCCGCAATGATTTTCGATTTCGTGTTGAGAAATTCGCTTCCCTTCCCTTGCGTGAACCGTATAGAGCAATGGCACGCGCAAATTATCCTCGATAGAAAGACTCATGAACGGCCGCGGAAGCTGGAAGGAGCGCGCGAGGCCAAGTCGTGTGCGCTGATGTGCGAGCAAACCATCAATCTGCTTTCCGTCGAAAATCACGGACCCGGTTTCGTTGTGCAACGTCCCGCAAATGCAATTCACTAGCGTGCTCTTGCCCGATCCGTTCGGGCCGATCAGTCCGAGACACTCGCCCTTGCGAACTTTGAGATCGATGCCGTCGAGCGCGACGAAACCCCCGAAGCGCTTCGAAAGATTTGTGATTTCGAGTAAGTCGGACGCCATCATCCGCTCCTCGATTGCCACCGGTCCTGCACAAAACCGATGATTCCCTTCGGCGCGGCGATCACAAAGGTGACGAGGAGAACGCCGACGATCAGGAGATTGACCTCCGACGAGATTGTCACGGTCGCGACCTGCTGGACCGTACCGAGTAGAATCGCGCCGATCAACGGCCCGATCCAACTGGTGGTGCCGCCGATCATCGGCATCGCGATCGAATTGACCGCGTAAGCCAATCCGAAGGCGGAGGTCGGATCGATATATCCGATGTAATAGGGATAAGGCGCGCCGGCCATCCCCATCAGCGCGCCGGAAATCGTCGTCGCGATCAACTTCAGCCGCAGGGTCGGTACGCCCGAGGCCTCCGCCGCGATTTCGTCGTCGCGAATAGTCGTGAAGCCATAGCCGAGCTGTGACCGCTCGATGATACGCGCGGTCGTAATGGCGACGATCGCAAGCACGAGCATGAGCAGGAACAGATATTCGATGTAACTGCCTATCAACGGAACTGTGGCGGGGCG
>Ga0105249_10000527_pt1 | contig 35133 bp, 15 predicted proteins | sample KBSS44metaG_FD_81522 | JGI IMG/M metagenome (GOLD analysis project Ga0105249, IMG submission 81522) | Switchgrass rhizosphere microbial communities from Kellogg Biological Station, Michigan, USA - KBS S4-4 metaG | ecosystem: Host-associated > Plants > Roots > Rhizosphere > Soil | place...
AAAATGGGTTAAAATATGGCACGTCGTAGCCAACCCGATTCTAGAGACCGATACCGGTCTTCCCCTCAATTTGGTTTCTGCCATTTGGAGGCAAGAGATCGGTCATTCGGAAAATTATTTCTCTCAGTTTGTCGTAATTATTGTCGATGAGGGCAATTTGACCGTCCTCGATTAGGTTCTGATATGTTGCAGAATCAGTCGAATCGTCCTCCCACCCAACCATTATCCTAAATTGCTCCGTTAGGAATTCCGGCATCCTCCATCTAACGTGCCAGTAAAGGCCTTCCAACTCTTTAATCTTTGTTTTCAATATCCCGCGTGACGGCGGATTTGTGAACCTCTTTTCGCCCGCAACGACTTCGGCGAAATGTTCACGGAAACGGTTATTGCTTGAGTTATTGATTATGTCTTCACATCTTTCTCGGGTCTCGAAGTATTCAGCTAGGAGTTTTTGGGTACTTCTGTCATTTACAGCCGAATTGAAAGCCTTTGCCAAACGCCGCATTTCATCATCAAACTGTAACTTCTGATCAGTTACATCATCGTCGCTAAGTTCTAAGGCCTTATCTTCCAACAGATCGATTGCCTTATGAAGATCCCGCAATTCCATTGCCAAATCCTCATCCTCTCGTCCTCTGGCCGCATCGATCTCGCGCAGGGCCCGGTGTCCCAGAAAATTGAGGTCTAGCTGCAACGTGTCCAGTTCAACATTCCTTTGAATCGGCGTAAAAACTTGGCTCAAACTTTTTTCAAGATGCTCGATATAGGCTGACACTTTAACGTCTTCAGACTCTGACATTTCAAATCTCAGCTCAATATCGGAACCCTTAATAATGTCACCTTTAACATCGGTACCATGTATAGAAAGTCGGCCAAGAAGCTTATTTGACTCGGGGAGAGTTTCGGAGCTTCCTTGATAGACGTTAATATAGAGCGCCTGATCGCGTGAGCCACTGGTAACATTTCGATTTGCTTTTACAGTCTTCGGCGGGCTCTTTGCCGGCAATATGATGCCCTTTGCAAATATCTGTTCGAGATAAGTAGTTTCATTCTCCATATCATCAAGTTCCAAGCAGATATCCTCCGGTAGTGGCTGGCCGTGAATCGTATAAATATTATGAGCGATCTGGATTTCATTCAGATTGGCTTCAATGCGATTATTCTTTCCGTCATATACATACAACGTGAAATAGTTATATGAATCATTAACGAGTGTAAGATCCTCTGAGATTCGTTCGGTAAGTTGTCTCAGGCCAGTATCGAACCCTCCATCCTTGCGTCTAATTTGATAAAACAGTCCTTCTATCTCGCCCGAAATCTTGGCAGCAAACAGCTCCGAGCATTCTCTTGTCGCCTTTTCATAAACGGCCTTTATCGAAAGCCGTTGTGCCACTTTGGATTCGCCTCCCTCAGTTTTCGAACTGCGCTCTTTTGTGCCTGCAAAATACGCAGCACCAATCGCCACGGCGGTCGTAGGATCGATATCAGTCTTCGTAGGTATTCCAAGCAATTCGCTGACACGCTGCCGAACAAAGGGAATGTAGGTCGAGCCTCCGACCATCAGAACAAAGTTGACATCGTTCGGAACAAGATTGTTCCTCGTCATTATCGATCGAACCATTTCAACGGTTCGATCAATCGGCTCACGCAAAGTCGACTCGAGATCCGACCGTGTGATTTCGATACTTACACTCTCATCCTTAAATTCAAATTCGATCTCACTAGACGTATGACTAGACAAGGCGATCTTGGCTTTCTCGGCCTCAAACAATAAACGGCAAAACAAGGTATTGTAGGCTCCGCTCGCGCTCTGAAAATCGCTCGCCAGATTAACATCCTCGAAGTTTTCTTGTATATACGGGATGATGAAGTTCGCAACAATTGCTCTGTCGAAATCAGATCCACCCAAGTTGTTGTCACCCTCGTGATCTTGAATCTTCAAGTCGCCTCGTACAACATTAACGAGAGCCACATCGAAGGTGCCGCCACCGAGGTCATAAACCAGCCACCGACCATCTTTTAGGTCGCTGCCGGTCTGATTGGCGTATGCCAGGCTCGCCGCGATAGGTTCTTGAATTAGTACTACTTCACTGAAACCTGCATTAATTCCTGCTTGCTTGGTAGCGTTAGACTGGATGACATCGAAAGATGCCGGAATCGTTATAACCGCGGCATCCACTCGTTCTCCGGTTTGAACTTGAGCTTTTAAGGCTTTCAAAATATGGGTCGATAAATCGACCGGTGTAATAGCATTTCCCTGTGATTTGATCCTATAGGTCTCGGTCGTTCCCATCTTTCGCTTAAACTGGCCAACGACGTTTTTAGGATCTCTTTCCTGAAATACTCGCGCGGCATTTCCGGTAAGTATTCGGTCCTTACGAAAGCCCACAGCGGAAGGAAGGGTGTCTTTGCCAGTCGAAGGGTCTTTAAAAATCTCGATCCTACCCTTAGCGAATTTGGCAATTGCCGAATTCGTCGTGCCTAGATCAATTCCGAAATTTATTGTTTCCGACATATATATTTCTCTAGTCGCAATGGTACTTAGCTTTCACTCCTTACGATCACGACCGCACGCTGCAGCAAGAATGTGGAATCCTGATCACGACGCCTAACAATCGGCTTCAAAACCTCTTCTATTATTAGGTTCTCTGTAGATTCTCCTGCGATGGTCGCTTCACAATCTGTCCGGGTCTCGCTAAAGGGCTCACCTAGAGGATCGTCAATGATAAACCCTAATAATGCAAAATGTTCCTTGATCCTCGAAACATATCGCACTAGACCTTCCCCTGGTGCGGTCTTAGTTATTTTTTTTTCAAGCAGAAACAAGTCGTTTAAAATAGCCAAAACCGCGCGCTGATTTTGGTCAGAGAGATGTTGACGCATTAATTACCTCAGAATGGAAAACGCAATCCGATATTTCAAAGCAAGCGAAGCGCCTAGGTGAGATAATAGCTTCATTTTCGATCTAATTGCTCCGGTGTTTGGGCGTTATAGGTTAAACCACGCAAGATTATTCCTGACGATTGTTTTTGTCAAGAAGGCCGGTTGTCCGAATTAATGTACGAGTTTGATTCGCAAGATTTTCGATTCTTGCGTTTTGACGGATATACATTTATTCTCTTTTCAAAATCGAATTCTGACTTAAATGCGATCTTGCGCGGACAATCTACTGGAAGCGAGGTTTACCTATTTAGATTTTCACACCTCACGACTTAGATGGAAAATTTGGGAACGACTTTTTCCACACGTTGAGGTTTGGCCAAAAACTTCGGTTCAAATTTGCAGCGAATGTGGACTATGAATTGAACCAGGGTTCGGAGACTTCACCCATAAGATGTCGAATCCATTTTTTGAACATCCCATATTGAACTCGCCCTACGAGATTCCCACCCGCCATTGGGAACTTGACGCTGAAGGTCAACCGACACAGCAGATCTTAGAAAGTCGACGGCGGGCGGATTTCATAACGCCGATTCCGAAGGCAAAAAAGCAGAAGAAGACCGCTCAACAGCCAGGCTTCGTTTTCGATGAAGGGGCTGGCCTTTCGACTGAATCTCAAGCTTACGATCCTAACTCGATCATCAATGAAGTACGCGGCTATGTCGATCAGTGGCGCAAACTACCAAACTCGAACGACTGGCTGGTCACTCCCGAAACCGCTCGACTCCTCAAACACTGGCGGCATCACAAATTCAGCGGTCTTCGACCCTTCTTTTGTCAGATCGAGGCCGTGGAGGTCGCGATCTGGCTTACCGAGGTTGCCCCCAAGCTCGGAAACAGTGGTAAGACGTTTCTTGATCACCTCGCGAACGCAAACAATGACGCAAATCCCGAACTGATGCGTCTTGCTCTTAAGCTTGCGACTGGAGCGGGCAAAACAACCGTCATGGCGATGCTGATCGTATGGCAGACACTGAACGCTGTCCGCCAATCCGGATCAAAGAAATTCACTCGCGGGTTTCTGATCGTAGCTCCCGGACTAACGATAAAGGACCGTCTTCGTGTGCTACAGCCGCACGACCCTGGGAGCTACTATCAAAGCTGGGAATTGGTGCCGCAGGACATGCTTCGTGATCTCGATAAGGCAAAGATAGTGATTACCAATTACCATGCCTTCAAGTTGCGGGAACGAATGGAGCTTTCGAAAGGCGGCCGGCTCTTGCTTCAGGGTCGTGGTGGCGAGGCTCTCGATACGCTCGAGACCGAAGGCCAGATGATCCAGCGCGTAATGCCGGAGCTAATGGGGCTAAAGAATATCCTCGTCATCAACGACGAAGCACACCATTGCTATAGAGAGAAACCACTAACCGAAGAAGAGAAAGCGTTAAAAGGAGACGACAAAAAGGAAGCTGAAAAGAATCGCGAAGCGGCTCGAATGTGGATTACAGGCCTCGAAACAGTAAAACGCAAGCTCGGTGTGACCCAGGTGATCGATCTTTCCGCAACGCCGTTTTTTCTCAAAGGTTCAGGCTATGCCGAGGGGACTCTGTTCCCCTGGACGATGAGCGATTTTTCGCTCATGGACGCTATCGAATGCGGTATCGTAAAGTTGCCTCGTGTTCCCGTCGCCGACAATATCCCGGGCAATGAAATGCCGATGTTCCGCAATTTGTGGGATCACATCGGCAAAAAGATGCCGAAAAAAGGCCGCGGCAACTCGGGAGTTCTAGATCCACTCGATCTTCCTCCGCAGCTCCAAACTGCGCTGGAGGCATTATACGGTCACTATAAAGAGACGTTCGATCTTTGGCAGAAAGCCGACGTAAAGGTCCCCCCATGTTTTATCGTGGTATGCAACAACACGTCGACGTCAAAGCTCGTTTACGACTACATCTCTGGCTTTCAACGAGGATTCGACGATGGAACGACGAAGTTGGTCGAGGGCCGATTAGAGCTATTTAGGAACCACGACGAGCACGGCAATCAGCTTGGGCGCCCGCGGACACTTCTTATCGACAGTGAACAGCTCGAATCCGGTGATGCTTTGGATGAAAACTTTCGCAAGATGGCCGAACCAGAGATTGAGCGTTTCAAGCGCGAAATGCGAGAGCGCGGTGATCGTGACAAGGCCGAAAAGATAACTGATCAAGACCTTCTGCGCGAGGTAATGAATACTGTCGGGAAACGTGATACTCTCGGTGGCCAAATTCGGTGCGTGGTTTCTGTCTCGATGTTAACTGAAGGCTGGGATGCCAATACAGTTACACACGTTCTTGGTGTCCGAGCCTTCGGTACGCAACTGCTTTGCGAACAGGTGATCGGACGGGCGCTACGCCGGCAATCTTATGATCTGAATGAAGAAGGGCTTTTCAACGTCGAATATGCAGATGTCCTTGGGATCCCCTTCGATTTTACAGCGAAACCGGTTGTGGCACCGCCGCAGCCGCCGCGCGAGACAATTCAGGTGAAGGCGGTGCGTCCCGAGCGTGACGCTCTGGAGATCAGATTTCCTCGTGTTCAAGGCTTTAGGGTTGAACTTCCGGAGGAGCGGCTAACCGCCGCGTTCAATGATGATTCAACCCTCGAGCTCACACCCGATCTGGTCGGAGCGACTGAGACGCGCCAGTCGGGCATTATCGGAGCGACTGCGGATTTGAATCTAGTTCACACGGGCGATATCCGGCCGTCGCAGGTGCTTTACGAACTGACCTCGCATCTCGTTTTAACAAAATGGCGCGATGAGGATGGCGAGCCGCAGCTTCCGCTTTTCGGCCAACTCAAACGGATTAGCCGCGAATGGCTGGACAACCACCTCGTTTGCAAAGGCGGCACATACCCCGCACAACTAAAATACAAGATGCTCGCCGATATGGCCTGCGAACGAATTAGTCACGCTATAACTCGAGCCCACATCGGCGGCAACGTGATAAAAGCGATGCTCGACCCATACAACCCGGTTGGCTCCACGATGTACGTAAACTTCAATACGTCTAAACGCGACCGATGGGAAACGGACTCGCGAAAATGTCACGTAAATTGGGTAATCCTTGACAGCGATTGGGAAGGCGAGTTTTGTCGGGTCGCCGAAGGGCATCCGAAAGTTCGATCTTATGTAAAGAATCACAATCTCGGTCTGGAAGTTCCGTATCGATACGGTTCAGAAATGCGGACCTATATTCCGGATTTTATCGTGCGGATTGACGACGGTCGTGGCGAGGACGACCTGCTTAACCTTATCGTCGAAATCAAGGGATATCGACGCGAGGATGCCAAGGAAAAGAAATCGACCATGGATACCTATTGGATCCCCGGAGTCAATAATCTCAATAGTCACGGCCGCTGGGCCTTTGCGGAATTCACGGAGGTTTACCAAATTGAGAGCGATTTTGAAGCCAAGGTCGAGGCCCAGTTTAATCGAATGATTGGTGAGTTAGTCCAAAATTAGAATCGTAAAAACATCCCATGAAATACCCTCTTCGCCATCTCTCAATTCGAGTGCCTTGGCACGATTCTGGGTGGAACGGAACCATTTGTCGTGAGCCAGCAAGAAATGCGTCCTGTTTGAAACTCACAAACATTGCGGAAAGCAAAGACGAAACTTTTGAACAGCGACACGCGGGAGAATCCATTGAACACATGGACCCAACTCATTTTCCGCCGTGCGTTAAGGAACGTGGTACATTCATGTCCCCGTTCGCATTTACTCGACATCATCAACATCCGTACGCTGAGATGGGAAAGACGACCCATCTGCATTTCAAACCTACGCCGATGCATTTTCCTGCATATGCGGCTGCTGGACTTCCGTTTCGGTGGATGATGAATAAATTTGTATTTGGTGATCCTAAATATAATTCGCGGGGAATCCTTGAAACCTTGCCCTTGGATGATGTGAGCCAGGAGTATGAGCCCGGAAAGGAAGTTCTTGGTTTCTCAACCAACTGGATCCAGGATCACCGAAATCATCGGCCCCTTCTCGAGTGCTTTTGGAGTCATATTAAACCGGAGGATTCGCTCGTATTCTTTTACGCAAAGCAGGTGCCGTTGGTCGAGGATACCGGGGGACGAGTGCTCATCGGCGTTGGCCGTGTTAAGAGTATTGGACCGCTTACCGAATACGAGTATGAGGGGCAGCCCGCCGATAAAATCCGCAGTCTGCTTTGGGAACGGATGGTCGTTCATTCTATCCGGTCTAATTTTTCTGATGGCTTTTTACTTCCTTACCACGAAGCCCTTGAAAGGTCGGACGAAGGTCGCAATTTCGACCCAGCTGAGGTGGTTGCATTTGCACCGGAAGATCGATTTGAGGAGTTTTCCTATGCTACGGAGCATGTGGGCCATGATGCGGCTATTAGCGCTTTGCTTAACTGCCGAGCAGCTCTATTGCGGGCTTCGGAATTATTCAGTTTCGATTCAAAAAAACAAGAACGATGGATCGACCGCGAGATGGGGCGGCTGTGGAAAAAACGCGGGCCGTTTCCCGGAATTGGTTCGATCTTGTCGGCTACAGGCGTTCCGCTCGGCAATTTCGTCGCGCAGGAGCTAACCGAAAAAGCCGGCGAGAATGGCAATCCATGGGAGAAATGGAACCAAGTGCTCGCTGATCCTCAGAGGCACCTATCGTCAGAGCTGGCGGGGTGCGTTGATCCTACGATTGCCAAATCGTGGGTAAGAATGAATGCGGAACGGCGCGCCTTTTTGGAATTGCTAAGCAGGATCGATCTGTCGCATGGCCAGGCCAATATTATTGCGGTACCGGAAGTCCGTGCGGAGAACGACATCGCGGGGGACGATTCGGCCTTTATTGATAACCCATACCGTATCTATGAGGCCACCCGTCTTACTACGTCTCCTGTCGCCATTGGTACTGCCGATCGGGGTATATTCCCGACTAATTTTATCCGAGAGAATTTTCCACTCCCTCCGCCATCGCTTGTGCAAACGGCAGTGGATTCACGCCGTCTTCGCGCGCTTTGTATACGCGAGTTGGAGCGGTCCGCCTTAGCTGGAGATACGCTGAGGTCAAGGGAATCGATCATCACTACCCTGCGCCGCGGAGATGTGGAGCAAGGTGAGAATAGTGTCGAGGTGACTGGGGATCATTTGTCGGTCGCCGAGGAGGAGTTTGGTGCCGAGATCAGGGTCGTCGAAATGGATGACAAGAGTCCGGCCTATCAATTGCAACGGTTGGCCATAGTGGGGGAATTGATAAGGAATACTGTTCTAAAGCGTATCGACGCTCCGCGGCATGAGATAATTGCTCACTGGAGAGAAGACCTCGATCGGCACCTCAAGGATTATCCCTCGGACGATTATGAGCGGGCCCGCGAGGAGAGGGCGAGGGAAGAAAAAACTGCCGCGCTCAAGGAAATAGCGGAATCGAGATTCAGTGTTCTTATAGGTCCTGCTGGAACGGGCAAGACTACGCTCCTTACGGTGTTGTGCCAACATGCTGAAGTGAGTGCAGGAGGCATTGTACTTCTGGCTCCGACTGGCAAAGCCCGAGTTAGGATGGAAGCCATGGCCCGTGAAGCTGGCACGCAGAATTTCCAAGCTTTCACACTGGCACAGTTCCTCAATTCTTCGGGACGGTACGATGGTCGCGCGTTCCGGTATAAGCTTATAGATCAGCCGGGTGAAAAAGTTGGTCGGACTGTGATCGTTGACGAATGCTCGATGCTGACGGAAGAGATGTTGGCAGCGTTGTTAGAAGCCTTGGCTGGAGTTCATCGTCTGATCTTTGTCGGCGACCCTCGTCAGCTTCCGCCAATCGGTGCCGGACGTCCATTCGTTGACATAATTGCTACTCTAGCGCCCAAGGATCTCGAAGAGACATTTCCACGGGTAGGTCGATCATACGCGGAATTAACAGTTCCTCGCAGACAAGGAAGTGGTGATCGGGACGACCTTCAGCTTGCCTCGTGGTTCGGGGGGGCGGCCACTGCTCCAGGAGACGATCAGGTTTTTGAGATCCTTTCAGGTCGGCGACTCGGCGATAATATTCGATTTGAGCAATGGGAGACTCCTGACGACCTTGAAAACCTGTTGCCTACAGTTATCGCGGATGAGCTCGAATTTTCGGAGGATCAAGAGGAATGGCAATCGTTTGCCTTAAGCCTCGGAGCACAGCTAGACAATAGAGGTTCTGTCTGGTTTAACGTCAAGTGGGGTGACCGGCCGAGTTCCGGCAAAGAGGCAGAAGCGTGGCAGATATTGTGCCCGGTTCGGCAAAAACCCTGGGGAGTAGAATCGTTGAATAGATTTATTCACCAGCGGTATAAAGGACAGCAGCTTCAAAAGGCCCGTGAAGAAGTGCCTGCATACTTGAGAAGCATACCTAAACCAGTAGGCGACGCTCAGATTATTTATGGGGATAAAGTCATAAATAACAGAAACTGGTCAGTTCGGAAAAACCGCATCTATCCTGAGCCGGAAAAAAGCGGATATCTCGCTAACGGTGAGATCGGTATTGTTGTCGGACATCGAAAAACAAGAGCGCGCAATTGGGTGCCAAAGGACCTTGAGATCGAGTTCTCAACCCAAATTGGCCAGGTCATAAAGTTCTACAAATCGGATTTCGATGAAGAGGGAGACGCTAGGCTCGAACTTGCCTATGCGCTAACGGTACATAAGGCACAAGGAAGCGAATTTAACAAGGTCTTTTTGGTCTTGCCAAAGTCTCCCTTGATGCTGACGCGGGAACTTATCTACACCGCCCTCACCAGGCAAAAAGCAAAAGTGATAGTTTTGCACCAGGGCTCCGCGACGGACCTTCAAAGACTTAGTTCCGAACGGTACTCGGCAACCGCCGCGCGACTGACTAACCTTTTCAGTCCCCCAAAACCCGTCAAGATAGGCGATCTGTTTCTCGAGGAACGGCTTATTCATATTACTAGTCGCGGCGAAGCCGTTCGGTCAAAGTCCGAGGTGATAATCGCAAATCTTTTACACTCACATCGCGTGCAATATCTTTACGAACAGCCGCTTGAGATCGACGGTGTGACAAAATATCCCGACTTTACTATTGAGGACGACGACGCCGGCGTTACTTACTATTGGGAACACTGCGGTATGCTTTCCGACCCAGGTTATCGAAAGAGATGGGAAGAAAAGAAACAATGGTATCGGGAACAGAAAATCTTGCCGCATGAAGAGGGTGGAGGTTCGATGGGAACTCTCATCATCACAGAAGACTCACCGAAGGGCGGAATCTCGTCTCAGGTTATCGAGGAGATGATTTCCAAAGTGATCTCTGGATAGAGTTAACTAGACTTAGGAAACGAAAGGTAGAAATGGCGAAGAAGAGTTTGGGCACAAAATCCGTCGAAGTATTTACTCACGAAGAGGCGACGCGGAAAAACATCCCGACGGCGGAGCATGAGTCGGTGATGCACGAGGAGCAGAAGAGTCCAATTCGCGTGGCATACGAACGTCGCAATCGAGACCTCGACCCGCAGCTTGTTTGGCGGGGAAAGGACGAGCAGGATTGGTCGGACCTGGTCGTGCAAGCTCCGCCGCTTTATATCCAGGAAAAAGTGCATCCAAAGGTGCTTATCGACGACCTTCGCCGGCAGACGGAGAAGACCGAAAAGACCGCGGATTATGAGCAGATCGATCTATTTGCCGATTTCAACGGCCTACCGGACGCAGGTGCGAAGACTGAGTTTTACCAGCACGATCAAAACTGGTCGAACCGTATGATCCTCGGCGATTCGCTTCAGGTAATGGCGAGCCTTGCCGAACGCGAGGGCCTTCGCGGACAGGTGCAGTGCATCTACATCGATCCGCCTTACGGCATCAGGTTCAACAGCAATTTTCAGTGGAGCACGACCGATAAAACAGGGACGACGTCGGATTCGGCCGAAAAGATTAGTCGTGAGCCGGAACAAGTAAAAGCCTTTCGGGACACCTGGCGCGATGGAATTCATTCCTACCTGACTTATCTGCGGGATCGATTTACAGTAGCTCGAGAACTACTTTCTAGCAGAGGGTCCATCTTCGTTCAAATCGGGGACGAAAATGTTCATCTGATTCGTAGCCTTCTTGATGAGGTTTTCGGAATGGACAATTTTTGTGCATTAATTCCATTTCGAAAGAAAACCATGCCCATGGGCACGAGGCTCCTGGAGCAGATGGATGATTACTTGCTTTGGTATGCCCGCGATGTTGAGGAAGTCAAATACAACCAACTATTTGTCGAAAAGGAACATGAGGGGGATTTGAATTGGCGCTGGTGTGAATTGCCATCTGGAGAGCGTCGACCGTTAACAAAAGCTGAAATCACGAATCACGCACTTTTACCGAAAGGAGTTCGACTTTTTCGGCTAAAGTCCCTTGAACCTTCGGGACCTATGGCAAGCGGGAAGTTCGAATTCCATTGGAAGGGCCAAGACTTTCCCCATCCGAAAAATGGGTGGGCAACCGGCCCCGATGGGATGAGGAGGCTTGCGGCCGTGAATAAACTCCAGCCGAGTGGAACGTTCCTTCAGTATGTTCTATTCAATGATGATTATCCCGTATCCACGCTAACCAATCCCTGGCAAGATACCTCTTGGAGTGGTTTCGGCGATGAGAAAATTTATGTAGTCCAAACGACAACCACCATCGTTCGACGCTGCCTTCTCATGGCTACCGACCCCGGCGACCTTGTTCTCGATCCGACGTGTGGCTCGGGCACGACTGCTTATGTCGCTGAGCAATGGGGCCGGCGGTGGATCACGATCGACACATCACACGTGGCGCTTGCCTTGGCTCGTGCCCGCATCATGGGGGCTCGTTATCCATATTACTTGCTCAATGACTCGTTAGAAGGACGGCAGAAAGAGGCCGAACTCACACGCACCGTCCCTTCGGATTTGCCAACGCAAGGCGATATTAGGCACGGTTTTGTTTACGAAAGGGTCCCACACATCACGCTCAAATCGATTGCAAACAATGCTGAGATCGACGTTATATGGGAAAAATTTGAAGCAGAGTTGTCCGCTATTCGTAATAAGTTGGCGGTCGCGATTGGAAAAAATCCAGAATTGGAAATACCCCGAGAGGCACATGATGAGTGGACTTCCGAGGCGATACGATTCCACACCGAATTTTGGAAACAGCGCATCGGGCTCCAAAGAGACCTTGACGCTTCAATAAAGGCTAAGGGCGAGAGCGAATATCTCTTTGACAAGCCCTTCGAGAACAAGTCGTTCGTTCGCGTTGCCGGACCGTTTACCGTCGAAAGTCTTTCGCCTCATCGCGTTCTCGGAGTTGACGAAAACGATGAGCTGATCGACCCGATGAAAGATCCCCGACGGGGTGAAGAAAAGGATTTCGTTTCGATGATTCTCGAAAATCTGCATACCGCCGGTGTTCAGCAGGCGCATAAGGACGATAAGATCGATTTCAGCTCGCTGACGCCATGGCCCGGCGAGATGGTCTGTGCCGAGGGAAGATATGAAGAGTCCGGCACTGAGCGTCGGGCTGCGATCTTCGTCGGTCCGGAGTTCGGCACGGTTTCGCGGCCGGATCTGGTCCAGGCAGCCCGAGAGGCGGGTGATGCGGGCTTCGACGTATTGATCTCATGTGCTTTCAACTACGACGCTCTTTCGTCGGAATTCGATAAACTCGGCCGCATCCCCGTACTCAAAGCACGCATGAACGCTGACCTGCACATGGCCGAGGATCTGAAAAACACCGGAAAGGGTAATCTCTTTGTTATCTTCGGCGAACCAGACATCGACATCCTCGACGCACCTAACGGCCAGATTCAGGTCAAGGTCAACGGCGTGGACGTTTTCCACCCAAACACCGGCGAAGTCCGCAGCGACGGCGCCGACGGTATCGCCTGCTGGTTCATCGATACCGACTACAATGAAGAAAGCTTTTTCGTCCGCCAAGCGTACTTCCTTGGCGCCAACGACCCGTACAAATCACTAAAAACAACCCTCAAAGCCGAGATAAACGAAGAAGCGTGGGCAACCCTCCACAGCGATACCTCCCGGCCATTCGACAAACCGGATTCAGGGCGGATCGCCGTAAAGGTGATCAACCATTTGGGCGACGAGGTGATGAAGGTATTCAGGACATAGGAGGTCAAGTGAACATGGGAGAAATGTCGTTTGCAGTGACCGGCCCAAACAGTCTTTCATTCGATGAGGGCACTGAGATCAGCTTTGTTGACGGTATTCGCGAAGGTAGTCTTGTCACGTTTATCCCCACGGGCACGAACTCATATGACGTCCGGAAGGCAGATCCGGACGCGATTAATGCCGCGGATGAGGTTTTTGTGGTCGAAGTCGGTAAAGAACCGGGACAGATCATTTTTGTGCGGGCCGAGATCGACGCCGTCAATACGCGTACATTCGAAGACGAGCTAGAAAACCTGTTCGCCGGGTCGAGATTTTATTATCGCGATTCCGACCTCCCAGCTAGGTTTGTAGATATGTATCGGCCTGGAATGATCATAAAGGAACGCGGATTCACCGACGCGTCGTCGAAGCGTGGCGGTTTTGCTGCAAGACATCGATTTTTGATCATTTCCTGCGCGGCTCAGGATCTAAGTCAGATAGACACAACAGATCCCGAACGCGGACTCTGCGTGATGCAAAGAGACAGTTACTTCAAAGTGCTGGATCTTGTTGAGAAAGGCGATGTCAGGCAGACAACTCTTCTCCACATTCCCGAGGGCGTCGCGGATTTTTTTTCCTCCAGTGAAACAGATTTTGAACGCGGACTGATATCCGATGCGCGCCGGGACTTCGAAGAGCTGTGTGAATCGCCCCCATTTCCAGCGCTTACGAAACAGTCTTGGCTCGAACGCCTGACCAGTCCACTTGGCATCAGCGACGATGGAGAATTCTTTGGCATGGATTAGGTCCTTTTCGACACGCTTTCTGTAGAGACTCGACTGAAAACTGATGCTTTGCCCGAGAATACGTAAAATATGATGCCAGAAGATGTCCAGGTTGATATCGGGAGCCGTGACTTTTGGTTCAAGGTCGTGGAAATGCTCCAACAAAACTGGGCGCTGATAGAACCGAATTCAAGCGGCGAGGGCGTCGTTATTTACTTCATTGGCGATACATCTGGCGTTTTCGACTTGATGACTTTTCCCTCTTTGACCGAGGCGGAAATCGGTTTAAGACGAAACGGTTTTTCACGATTTTCGGAAGACAAGGAAGCACAGAAGTTCATTGCTCTCCCTAAGCCTCCGTTTTGGCAATCACAGCATCCGAACGGGCCTATCTACTCGTCGGGACGATATTGGCACTAGATTCTGGCCTCTAAAATGGAAGTCATCTGTCCACAACCACGGCTTTGGCACGAGATCTATCAGCGTCTGCGATCAGCCGCACAGTCGGCGGATCATGAAATTCCCATGCCACCTGTTCCGCTGATATTAGGGGGTTGGTGGGCGTCGAGCGATTTTGAAAAAAAAGAAAGATGGAAAGAAACGTTAGCGTGGGCCGAATTGCACGGGCTCAGCAGTCGGATCGGCGTACTTTCTGAAGAGCGGATGCACAAGGCGGATGATCGGTCACCCTTGCTTCCTTTGCTCTCCCTAGATCCATATTCAACTTGGAACTATAGTCCAAGATCAAAGCTACCAAAAGAGCGGGAACGTCAGGTCCTCGACGTCCTTCGAGCGAAGTGGGAGGAAATTGCCGGCGCGATCGCGGCCGACACGAGACCGGTAAAATTCACGGGCGCGAAACGCAGAAGGCTTCTCGTATTCGCAGCCGAAAGCACTGAGCCGCCTTGGGGTGACTGGAATTCATTTCGTCTCGAAAGCGACAGGGAATCCTTTACGAACTTTCGCCGAGCGGTTAACGAGGCCATCGCTCCGCATGAAATTGACCATATAGAATTTGTATTTTGTGGAGACTGAATTTGGTGCAGATCATTAATTGAAAAAAACTCAAAAATCGTCGGCCCTATGAACTCTGACAGCGATACTCTCACATTTTACGGCTGGAAAGAACTATTCCTTCAAAAGCGGTCTCTCAAAAGCCCCGATAAGCGACCTCTTTATCGTTACCACGTTACAGAGGAAGAATTCCTCGATTTGGAACAGTTTGTCCGTGGCAAGGTCGAGAAACTTCTTCCTCACGGATTGGCCCATGTCGCATCGCGTCGAGGATTCGCGGACCTTTTCGTTTTGTACGGTGCCGAATGGTGGCGACGGCGATACGACGGCTCGGGGTTCTCGTGGGACCCGATTTTGAGAAATATAGGGATCCACGCTGATGATTGGAAACAAGGCCAACGAAGCGAATGCGTACAACGAGGGCTTGAAAGTTGGAATTTGAGACTTACCGCCACTGGAGGTTTCCGTTTCCTTGGAGCTGTTGCGGTTCAGGGCGGGTTGCCGATGCTATTACTTGCCGAGGCGCGCGGAGGAATCGGTCACCTTATTAGCAGAGTTCTCAGGATCGCGAGGACGTCGTCAGTTTCGCTTCCCGATCTTCAGGGTTGGGTCGAAAGCCTGGAAACTATGCTTCCGAAGAGCTTTAGGCAACCAGCCATATTTGCCCTTCTAACCAACGTCGCATGGACCGTGTTGGATCTCAAAGACAAGGCCGAGCTAACCGCAGGAACCGACTCGATCGCCCGCCTTGACCATTTGGTACCGAATTGGCGAAACCGCTTCCCGCTTCCGATTGAGGACACACACGCCCAACAGTTGATAGACCAACTTGTTCGCGAAGCCGCGACAATCAGAACCGAGCGTGAGTCGCTTCTATTGCCTTTACAACGTACGCTAGAAATTGGGGATAACGTGGATTGGGTCATTAAATCAGCTCTGGACCTACCGGAGACGATTGAAGCGAAACACATCTCAAAACTGTTTGACATTAAAGAAGATGATCTGCCACGGCTTGCGGAGCTGATACTAGTTGCGGGAGAAGAATCGAGAAGGGCTGGGTTAAGAAAGATGACGGGCCACGATTCGTACAGGGTGGCCAGAAACCTATGGGCATTCTCAGGTAAATTAGCGTGTGACGAACACTTGATTCAACTTAAAGCGCAAGACGGCAGAGCTTGGAGGGCCGCTGCAACAAAAGGTCAGGCTCTGGATTTCCATCTTCCTTGGGTATTCTCAGGGGACAATGAAATTCCGCGGCTTCTTAGGCAGGGTTCGGGCCCGATCGCGGACAAGAAAGGTGTCATTACAATTCCGGGCGATTGGAACATCGCCTCGGAGGACGGGGGGATAATTGAAAGCCTCGGAAGGATTTCTGAATTCGAAAGGAACATTTTCTCGATACAAGGGAACTGCATTATCTTCGACGCGACAGGAAACCGTTACTTGATTCGGACAGGGGACGCCGGTGCTCGAGAGGAGTCGTATGAGTGGGTTGGAAATCGTCAATGGTCGGGATTCAAAAATCCCTCAATCGCCTTCAAGGGCAGGCCGTCGCTTTTCATCGTCGACGAGGATGGAGTTAAGCGGCGAATAAATGGCGAAGTGGGTTGTGCAGTTATTGGTTCTCCGACCTCTCAAAGGCTCTATGGTCCCGTATACCTTCGATATCCCGCCGCTGGCGAGATAAAGTACCGAACGCGAATGGTGGTACTACCGGAATCTTCCTCCCTCAAGCTTTTGCCGGACGACTCACGTTCTGGTGTGATCTTTTTCGAGGATTGGGGACTTAAAGATGCTCGGGTTGATTCGGATCGAGTTAAATCCAGGTTTGTTTCAAATGACGGTAATGGTCTGCTTGAGCTTTCCGTACTTGAAGGGAATCGAGCCCCGGATGAAGTCGAGATATTAGCCCTCTGGCCTCATACAACTACCCAAGTAAAATTATTGCTTCCATTTCCCGCAAAGGGTATTCGTGCATTTGCTCGAGATGGGCAAGAAATACAATCTCGTCAACGGTTAGCGGTCCAGCAACTCATAGGAACGCGGATTGCCATCATAGGAGCTAATCAGTATAGCCGCATATTGTTGAAGCTGACAGCGGCCGATAAGAACATTTCAAGAAAGTACGAGATCAAGAACGTCGAGGCGTTGCTCAGCCTCGAATTAAGAATCGCAGATTATCGCTCGGATATCGAGCAGCTGTTAACGATTGACGATAACCCTGATTCGACGGTGAATTTGGACCTCGAGCTTGGCGACCAGTCAGCATTTAACCTCGAAATTACACCTTACGCGTTTCGTCCCGAAAGGGACGCGTCGCAAATCTGGGTCGATTTTGGCAGCTCGGCCCAACAGCCAGAGGTTCCGGAAAAAGCTCCGCAGGCTTTGGCGTTACGACTGGAGAGCCCGGGTGAAGAAGCTTTATCACTGCCTTTCGTAGACAGCCCGGATGATAACGTCACAAGGTGGAGTTTCACTCCGGAGGATCGTGACCCCGGAGCTTGGCTAGTTTTTCCGCCACTTGAATCGGCCTATTATTTTCGCCCCACCCTATGGACCGTTCCGGGAGAAACTCACCACACCGATAGTTATCGGGCGGCAATTGCTACCCGAAATGAGACGGAACGACGTGCCGCCCTCGATAAGTTGATAGGGGAGTTGGCGACTGATTTTCTTCATCCTAACTGGTTAGAAGTTGAACAGCTGGCTAACCAAATCGGTCACCTCCCACTCGCGACCCTAGACATTTGGAAGCGGTTTGCAAGATCTTCCAAAGGCATGGCCGCTATAGCGCTTCGATTCAGTGGATTGACTGCGCCCTTTCTTTACCGTTTTGCTCAGGAATTACCATTTGCTTGGGAAACGATAGCGTATCGCGATTGGTATAACGCGATCGCGCAGGCAAAATCCCAGTGTAAAGTCATGTTTGATGAGGATGTGTGCGATTCGGTCCTCAAATCTTTTCTCGATTCTCGTACTACTGATCTTGTAGCGGAGACTGGGTCTCTGCATTATATTTTGGGCATCTTGAAAGCTGAGTACACCCACGATGCTAGAGAAGATGTTGCGGCCTTGAGGATCGGAGGGCAATATTTTGAGGCCTTTCTATTTACAGGGGAGTTTTCGCCTCTAAACAAGCTCCGACAGAGACACTATTCGGACACCGAGGAATGGCCATCGGAGCTTTGGGAAACAGTTATGGCCGGAATTAATGATCCAAGCCTGCGCAATTATCTGTACCCAGATCGATTGGGGTTTCAGGATAGCGTTATCGACGTCCCGCTACTACTCGCTGCTGAGGTTTCGAGGTCTCGCACGACCGAATGGTTTGCCGATCCCAAGAAAATCCACATGCTGCGATTCTACAGGGCCTTCGATCCTGATTGGTTTGATGACGCGTTCAATCAAACGATAGCTCGGTGTTTAGCCGATGGACTCTTAGATTAAGACGAAAGTTATGGGAATCGATTACTTTTCAGAAATGTTGCCGGTACTCTCGGAACGAGCAAAACTTGCGGCACTCAGTCAGTTAAGATTTGCGAATCGACCATTGCGGCAATACCTCGAACACGTGTTTGATCGGCCATTCGGCGAGCCAGGAGCATTTTTAGCGGATCCGACGTTTGAGGCTGTTTTTGGTTGGGAAACCTGTGACAAGTCGATGTCCGATCTTTCCGGGAACCTGCTCTCACCCGAATTAGTTACGGCAATGGATAGCCCCCCGAAAGAACTAATTGCTGACTACAGATTTGCCAAGGAACAAAAACCGTACACGCACCAACTTCAGGCGTGGGAAATTCTGAATCAAAGGGTGCCTCAATCCCTAGTGGTTACAAGCGGAACTGGTTCAGGAAAAACTGAATGCTTCATGGTTCCTGTCCTCGATAGTCTAGCCCGCGCACGTGAAACTGCGGGCGGGAAACTGGTTGGAACACGGGCGCTCTTCCTATACCCGCTGAATGCACTTATCAACAGCCAACGTGAGCGGCTGAGGGCGTGGACGGCCGCGTTTGGCGGTGATATTAGATTTTGCCTTTATAACGGAAACACGCCAGAAACACTTCCCGCAGTAGTCCTGGCCGGTAACCCTAGCGAGGTCAGAGATCGAAAAACGCTCCGAATGTCACCCCCACCCGTCCTCGTCACCAATGCGACCATGCTCGAGTATATGCTGGTCCGTACAGCGGATGCACCAATCCTCCAAAGATCCCAGGGCAAACTTGAGTGGATCGTTTTAGACGAAGCTCATTCGTACATCGGGTCACAAGCTGCAGAAATGGCATTGTTGATCCGCCGAGTTCTACTTGCCTTTGGGGTTGGCCCGAATCAAGTCCGGTTTGTTGCGACATCTGCGACTCTCGGTGACGTGAAAGGCGAGACCGGCCATCAGCTCAAACGCTTTTTGGCGGACATCTCAGGATCATCCGAAGATAATGTTCACGTTGTTGGTGGTCAGCGGTCGATTCCCGATCTGTCGATTGGCGTTCAGGACGATCGATCGACGTTCGAAGAATTGATGAACATAGAACCCGAATTCGAGAACTCGGCGAAAAGATATGAGGCACTAACGTCAAATGTTACCGCCCGAAGGATTCGTGATCTGTTTGTGGGTGACACTAACACACCTCCAGCAGCCAGGCTTTCCGACGTTAGTAAGGAAATATTTGGGTCAACCGTCGAGGAAAACGTGCCTTCGCGATACGTCACAAGCTTGCGTTGGTTGGACTTGCTATCGGGCACTCGTAAGAAGACCGCCAAAGGTGATGAAGGTGACGAATCATATTTGCCTCTCCGCGCTCACCTCTTCCATCAGACCTTTACCGGTCTTTGGGCGTGCGCCGATCAACAATGCCTTGAAAAAGCCGATTCACCTCTTCACGATCGGGACTGGCCTTTTGGGATGGTATACCTTTCAGCGCGCGATCATTGTAGGTGCGGCAGTCCAGTATATGATCTGGTTAGCTGTGACGATTGCGGGAATGTTTTTCTTCTCGGCGGAATCGATAGCGATGGCAGAATATCCCATTTGCGTGAGTCGGGTGCACTCGACGAGTTTGAATTGGACATCGAGCCGGAAGAGGAGGGTCCCGATGATGAAAACACCAAGAGCAATCAACTTATACTTGAGCAGAATAGGATACTAATAGTAAATCGTGCGTTCGAGGGTGTTGCCCCGGTCTTTCTAGATCGCCAATCAAGGCAGGAAACTGAGCGGGCTGAAAACACTATTAGGCTTTTAGCAAGGGAGGAGGGTCCGGACGGCTTCAAATGTCCGGCCTGCGATGCGCGTGAAGGAGGAAAAAAGCCGCTGTTTTGGCACAGCCGAATCGGCGCCCCATACTTCCTTGGCAACATTCTTCCTACTCTTCTTGAATATGCCCCGGACGGTAACAAGCCGGCCCACCACCCTTGCCGGGGTAGGCGACTCTTAACCTTTAACGATAGTCGACAAGGGACAGCGAGAACAGCCGCTAAATTGCAGCAAGGGGCAGAACGAAATCGGGTGCGAGCCCTGATCTATCATCTGACGCTGGGTCTGGGACAATCTTCGGCCGGCGTCCAGGCAAGTGCGCTACTAGGCGAAATTAAGCGACTAGAATTGGCCAATCAGAATGGCGGGAATCAGGTCCTAGAAGAGATGATAGCCGAAAAAAGATCTCAGCTCGCCAATCTCGAGTCCCGAAGATCAGTTCAATTCGCGGATTTATGTCATGGGCTCGCAGACCAAAGCCGTGATTTCGGCTATATGCTCGACCACTATCGGAAGTTCGCCCGGACTGCGTTCGAAGGCGTAGAAGGAAGCGGAAGGCTCGCACAAATGTTCCTAATCCGTGAATTTGGACGCAGGCCAAAGCGGAGCAACAACCTGGAGAGCATGGGCTTAATAGCGACGACCTACCCGAGTCTCGAGGAAATTCGAAGCGTTCCCGGCGGCGTCAAACTGGCTAGCGACTTCGACCTAAATGAATGGAAGGATTTTCTCAAAATATGTTTAGATTTTTTTGTAAGGGCGGGCGGTTCACTCGAGATTGCCTCATCGTCGCGCGAATGGTTAGGATTCCCGTTTCCACAGAGTTTTCTCGTCGACCGCGACGAAGCGAATGCGGGTCGAAACCAACGGAGGTGGCCTAGGGCTCGACGGCCCGGCATGAGAAGTTTATTGGTCCGTCTGTTGGCACATGCACTGAAGGCGGATATTGCGACCTCAGAGGGAGAAGACCGAGTAGACACGGTGCTCCTTGAAGCCTGGATTGCGCTTACGTCATCAGGATTGCTGAAGCTTGTTTCCGATGGAAGGGTTTTGCCTTTGGACAAGATCGCTTTTCGGGTGATGGACACGGCTTTTATTTGTCCAATCACCCGTCGCCTTCTAGACACGACCTTGCGGCAGACGACGCCCTATCTTCCGGAGAATCTTATTCACACGTCGCCCCAATGTGAGCACGTGGAGATACCTGTTTATGATAGCCCGTTTTCTGGCGCTACTGACGACTCAGAACGAATCCGAATCGCACGGGAATGGCTCACAAACAATCGGCAAGTATCAAACCTTCGTGATATTGGGGTTTGGACGAGTTTTCATGATCGGACGATTGAACTGGCCCCGTATTTTACCGCAGCTGAGCACTCGGCCCAACAAGACTCAGCAACGCTGAATCGATACGAAAAAGCATTCAAGAGCGGTGACATTAATCTCTTGTCCTGCTCAACCACAATGGAGATGGGTATTGACATTGGCGGAATCACAATGGTGGCAATGAACAACGTTCCACCACATCCCGCCAATTATTTGCAACGAGCTGGACGAGCCGGACGACGTCGGGAGTCACGCTCCACTTCGATGACGCTATGTAAATCGAATCCCCACGACCAGGCAGTATTCAGTCAAAGCCGCTGGGCGTTTGACACCACGCTGGCTGCCCCCCGCGTTTCTCTGGATAGCCCCATAATCGTTCACCGCCATGTGCAATCCTTCGTTCTTTCCAAGTTCCTGGCTGAACAACTGGTTCAAGGGCGACAGGAACAAACGAAGTTGACTTGCGGGTCCTTCTTTTTGGGAGAGAGCTCTCTTTCTTATCAGTTTATTGCATGGTGTCGGAGTTATACTCCCGACGACTCTCAAATCCTCACGAACGGACTTAAACAAATCGTCAAAGCCAGTATTTTTGAAGGGCAAGATCTTCGTCGTCTTATGAACACGGCTGCTGACGAAATTGAAGAGATTTCTACAAAATGGCTTGGTGAGTGGGAGCAGTTAGAGAATGAGGAGAAAGAAATTCTCGAACAAACTAACAATGAGTCCCCGGCCTTCCGCGCGGTCTCATTTCATAAGAAAAGGTTGTCAGAGGAATATTTGCTTAGAGAGCTAGCCACGCGCGGTTTTCTGCCCGCATATGGGTTCCCAACGAATATTACTTCTTTTGATAACCTTACGCGCAATCGTTTCGTTCAGCTCAGAGAACGAGCTGGACGAGAGGATAATCGCTATCGCCGTCGTGAGCTTGCAAGCCGAGATGCCGTTTCCGCACTTCGTGAGTATGCTCCTGGTTCAGACGTAGTAATGGATGGGCTAGTTTACAGGTCGGCGGGCGTGACATTGAATTGGCATATTCCTGCTGTACAGAATCAAGTCAAGGAGATTCAGGACATTAGGTTTGCGTCCCGTTGTGATCGTTGCGGATCAAGTAGAACCTCTGTCACCTTCGAATCCGCCCAGAAGTGTGTCGTTTGTGATTCGCCGATCAATTCGGAAAACCGCAGAGAATTCCTTGTTCCAGCCGGATTCACGGTAGATTTCTATAAGGAGCCTAGCAACGATGTAGACCGGCAACAATTCGTGCCGGTTGAGGAACCGTGGATCGAAAATGATGGAAATTGGTTTCTACTTGATAACCCATCTTTAGGACGGTTTCGAGTCTCCAGCCGAGGCCATGTCTTTCATCAATCAAGGGGCATCCACCGAACCGGATATGCATTGTGCCTAGAGTGCGGGCGCACCGAACCAATGCGGGCAGGCGGTGAAATGCCCGACGTATTCAGCCAGCCGCACTTTAAACTTCGGCGCTCAAAAGAAGATGGTCTAATGTGTCCAGGCAGTTCGAATGCATGGAAGATAAAGCGTGGAATTACACTCGGCCATGAGTCATGGACGGATATCTTAGAGTTACAACTGCGTACGGAAAACGGCGTCTGGCTTAATGATAGATCGATTGCCCTTACGATTGGTGTGGCGATTCGGAACGCGTTAGCTGGTTTGATTGGTATCGAGACGTCGGAGTTGGGTTGTGATACGACCCCAGTCCGAATCGAATCCGGGACATACTGCACGTCCATTTTAATTTACGATCGTTTTGCAGCAGGCTATTCCTCCAGCGCCGAGCAGCATATGGCGGAACTGTTTCAAGCTGCACGCAGATCGCTCGACTGCAAGGTAGATTGTAAGAGTGCGTGTCCCCAGTGTGTCCTGGACTACGACCAACGATTTTCTGTCGATTACCTCGACCGCAGAGCGGCGATTGAGTTCTTAAGTGCGAGCTGGCTAGGTAGCCTAAAACTACCTCAAGAGCTAGCGTATTTTGGCGTATCATCGCGACTCGAGCATCGCACGCTAAAGGAATCGATCTGGCATTCATTGATCAACAATTCGGTAGACCGTGTCAGATTGTACGTCGATGGTGAACCCGAAGAGTGGGATCTCGGTCCATCATCGTTGCGAGATCTTGCATACGATCTCGGTGGTCGAAATTTAAATGTTGAAATTGTTATGCCAGAAGCCGCAATTGATAGTCTTGATGAAGGCGATCGTTATTTGCTTGCGAGCTTATCAGATCACCCCCTAATTGACGTAATTTCTGTCTCAAAAACAGCGCATGCGGGAACCGGCCTTGTGGCGGCGGAGGTCATCGGACACAAAACGTCGCGATGGGCGGTAAGCGATGCCGGGAATCTCGGGTTCAATCCTGGCTGGGGTATGGGTGACGGACCTTTAATCGTGACTAATACACCTGGAGCGAGCGCTCAGGACGGCAAACGCCTTGCTGCGTCGCAGATAAGACCTACCGTGGCAGTCTCGAGTGATACAGAACTTGAGTTTCGTAAGGAGCTTGACGGACCGCTCAAAGGATTCGGGGCCCGTTTTTGGAACGCGATAATGTCAGAGCACGCTGGTGCTCGAACTCTCCTAGAAAATGTGGGGAACAAGATCGTCTCCGTCGCTTATTCGGATCGTTACATCTTTACACCCCTGGCTGCTTCAATCTTGGCAGACCTGATAGAAGGCGTAATTCGGCTTAAACCGCTAACTCAACCTTTCGTTGTTAGTATTTCCACGATCGCATCCGCTGCGAGTAACAATTTCGTGCGAGATAAGCTTTGGTCGGATTGGCCGCAGACTGGGGTAAGAAATGGCGTGTTGGTCGAACTTCTGAATCGGATTGGTGTGGGAGCAGTAGTGAAGGTAGAAGACAGGTCGACGCTAGGCCACGCACGGCTATTGTCCATAATCTTTTCAAACGGGAGAACCTTAATCGTTCGTCTTGACCAGGGAGTTTCTTACTGGCGGGTATCACCGACCCCCCGTATAGAAATACCTTTTTCGACATGAACGATCAGGATATCGGGCGTCAGTCTAATGCGCTATCGAATTTGGCAGTCGACCTTGTTGGCCAGGCGATGCCGACGCAGGTTTTCGTCAAGGTCCGATAAGTTGTCTGGTTGGAATCGTTGCAAGAGAGATAGGGCTTTTCGGGTAGCGACTTCTCCGTTTTTAGGTCTTGAACAGGGAGGTGGATAGCTTAGGTGTAAGGCTCCTCTCTAGGCCGAAACTTTCAAAATGGAATTCCGAATCGCCGACACATTTACCGACAGTCTTACGAAACTCACCAGCGTCGAGCAAACCGCTGCTAAAACTACTGCTTTCGACTTGCAATCTGATCCATCCAATCCAGGTCTTCAATTTCATCGAATCGATAAGTCAAAAGACAAGAATTTTTGGTCCGTACGCGTAAATAGCGACATTCGAATAATTGTTCACAAGACGGATTCAAGCTTACTGTTTTGTTACGTCGATCATCACGACAAGGCATACTCCTGGGCAGAGCGTCGAAAACTTGAGGTACATCCACAGACAGGAGCGGCTCAACTTGTTGAGGTCCGGGAGTCGATCAAAGAGATAGTAGTCCCGAAGTATGTTGAGGTATCGCAGCCTGCCAATCCGCAGCCGTCCCTCTTGATCAATGTCACGGACGAAGTTCTATTAGGTTATGGCGTCCCGGCGGAGTGGCTGCCGGATGTGCGATCATCAACCGAAGATACCATCCTTGAACTAGTTGGACACTTACCGGCGGAGGCAGCGGAGGCTGTTCTTGAGCTGGCGATCGGAAGAACACCTGCCACGACAAGTCTCGATCTACCAAGTGAGGATCCTTTTACTCACCCCGACGCTCTTCGTCGATTTCGTCTAATGACGAACGTCGAAGAACTGGAGAAAGCTCTTGAGTTTCCGTGGGAGAAATGGGCGATTTTCTTGCATCCGGTTCAGCGGCAGTGGGTCGAGAAAAACTACAACGGTCCTGCGAGAGTATCGGGTTCGGCAGGAACCGGTAAAACCGTCGTCGCCCTCCACCGTGCAGTATTCTTGGCGCGCAACGATCCGGATTCGAGGGTCTTATTAGCTACATTTTCAAACACACTATCGAATTCATTAAAACGGAAACTCAGAGCGCTTATCAGCACTGAACCCCGACTGAGCGAGCAAATAGATGTGTTTTCTATGGCCTCACTTGGGAGACGTTTGTACGAACTGAAATTCGGCAAGCCCAAGATTGTGTCGCCAGAAGAAATGAGAGAAGTCGTCGAAAATGCTTCCGCTGCGATCGAAGGTCATAAATTCCCAATTCATTTCTTGCTTACCGAGTGGGAGCAGGTCATAGATGCATGGCAGCTAAACACGTGGGAGGAATATCGCAGCATCGCCCGACTCGGAAGAAAAACACGCCTCCCTGAAAAACAGCGTGCAATTCTCTGGTCGATCTTCGAACGAATTGACTTCGACCTGGCAAAGCGTCATCTCGTTACGGACGCAGGAATCTTTGCCGCGCTCACTAAGGATTTGAACGAGGGCCGTCCTTCGCCTTTCGATTTTGCGGTGATTGATGAGTCGCAGGATATTGATCCATCACAGTTGAGGTTTCTGGCTGCCTTGGGTAGCAGTAAACTGAATGGCTTATTTTTTGCGGGGGATCTTGGCCAAAGGATCTTTCAACAGGCGTTTTCATGGTTGTCGCTTGGCGTTGACATTCGCGGTCGATCGCGAAGCCTAAAAGTCAATTATCGAACGTCGCATCAAATACGAATGCAAGCTGACCGACTTCTGGGGCCCGAGGTTGCGGACGTAGATGGAATCGTCGAGGAGCGTGGCGGGACCGTTTCGGTATTCAACGGCCCTTCCCCGGATGTTCGCACCTTCGATAGCCAAGAGGATGAGATTGATGCGGTTGCGACGTGGATCGCGGCCCGAAAAGCGGACGGGTTTTTACCGCATGAGATAGGTGTTTTTGTAAGATCGCAGGAAGAACTCGACAGGTCAATTTCTGCGGTCGATCAGGCCGGCATTCTTTATAGAATTCTCGACGAAAATGTCGAAACAACCTTCGGTCACATCTCGATCAGCACGATGCATCTTGCAAAAGGTCTTGAATTCCGCGCAGTTGTCGTGATGGCCTGTGACGATGAGATAATCCCTTCACAGTCCCGCATTCAGACTGTCGCGGACGATTCCGACCTTGAAGAGGTTTACAATACTGAGCGACATTTACTATACGTCGCTTGCACACGTGCCCGCGATTTTCTTTTGGTTACGGGGAGCGAACATCCCTCAGAGTTTTTGGAAGATCTGAGGGTTTAGGGCTTTCGAAACGTTGCCTTGAATCGATTTGCGCCTCGCTAGAGCGCTGGGATGTCGAAACTGGCAAATCATGAAGATCCAAGGCTCGCGTTGTTTATGGAACTTTGACGTCGACTGGATTTGACCCTTGAGATTCGCCATTATGCGCAATTATTCGGAAATCGCCTGACGCCAAAGTAAGCGGAACATTGTCCAGCGTAGTGTCCGTGAGCTTGGCTTTCTCCATCAACGCCGTATTCGGTACTTTGCACGGCTTACTTTCCGGACAGCCCGGTCCCACAACTTCTAAATAGATCGTTTCTGGCTCTAGATCCTTACCGGCAATCCTGACGAAGAATTCGTGCTCGGGTACAGGGTTTGAAATCGTTTGTATGTCTGATAGCTGCGGAATTGGGCGATTGATACGGGCTGTGTTGGATTTTTCGATCAACCACCGGCTGCCAGTCTTTCTCAAAATATAGCTCACGAAATAGGGACCAACATACCGGTTTTTTTGTAGCGATCCGTCTGAAAGATAAACGGAAACGAACCACTTCTCGAGAGTTTTTACGATCGCGTATTCCCCATTCTTGTCGACCTCTACCGATTGAAATTCGAATTGCTCACATTTCGTCTCATCTCCATAATGTCTTCCGTCGTCTATCAATTTCTTCACGGCGTCGCGGATGCGGCGTCGGTCATAATTCCCGTTGACATCTAACTCAGTCGTCCAATACTTATCGAGATCTTCTTCCTTAAAGGTTGAAGGTCGTTCATAGAGAACGAGAGACTCATACATTTGTGAGTCGCGGACCACGCTTCGAATTTCTTCTTCATCGTTCCTACTCGGGTACCATTTCCAAAGACTGACAACTACCAGAGCGATTATTGACACACCAGCAAAAACGTATATTGCGTTCATCAACCGGCGCCGATTGCCCGTGATTTTTGATGAATTTGCGCGATCGGTGTCGGCAATAGTCTCTTCCACTGTCTCGGTAGTGTCTAGAACGGCACCTGGCATTTCGGGCTGCGCGATTGAACTTCGCTCTTCCTCGAATTCCACCTCAGCGGTAAAGACATACCCAAGGCCCTTTGAACTCTCGATAAATTTCAGATCCGGCTCATATTTGGTGAAGACTTTTCGAAGTTTACTAACGTAGTGGTTAACTCGAGCCGGGGTTACTCCCTGAAGATTGTCGTGCCAAACGCGCTCTATGATTTCTTCATGTGTAACAAGCCCATCTGGACTCTCCAGAATCGCAGCCAAAACTTGCAGAGATTTCTTCTCAATTTCCCTAACCAATTCACCGTGGTGATAAAGTGCGAATCGTTCAGCATCCAGCCGAAAATCGTTAAATCGATACGCGCAAGGAGTGAGGTCCTTCATAATGCGGTGTAAAAACCGTGTGTCACGATTTCTTCACGATTCTTCCATTCTAAATTTATAGACAGGAGAATTCATTTCGCTATTCTGCAAGAGAATAGTTGAGAAAATTCCGAACAAACAAAAAACTACGCTGTTTCGTGAGTCTCTAGAGCGCCCAAATCTTACCACTAGTCTAAATACAAGGCAAGATTTTCACGCTTCGAAACTAAGAACCTATGAAAACCTACTTCATCCTCATCGTCGGGCTCATAAGTGTTTCAATTTCGATTTTCGCGGCAACCACGGGCGCTCAGACAAAACCTGAGATTCTTACCAATGCGAAAGTTGTTGAACTGGTGAAAATGGGTCTCAGCGAAGCCCTGATCGTTGCGAAAATTAACAAATCCGTTTGTCAGTGCGACACGAGCACGCCTTCCATCGGTAAGCTGAAATTGGCGAAAGTACCGGACGCAGTCATTCTTGCAATGGTCAACGCAGCTGAAGAGCCAAAGGGAGAACCAAAACAGCAGTTTTCCGATACGGTAATAAACGTTCAAAACAAGACCGCCCCGAAAGTTGTCGAGACTCCGCCGGCTCCTACATCCGCCGGCCCGACCGCAATGAAAGAGATCACGGAGCCCGGCATTTACCTGTTTGAAGATGGAAAAATGACGGCAATCGAGGCAAGCGTTTTCGGCGGCGGAAAAATAAATCCTCTAATGACCACGCTTACCTACGGCATAAAGAAAGCAAAATGGCGGGCAAAAGTTCGCGGAAGAGCTGCGAATCTGCAAACGTCAAATCCCCAGCCCGTTTTTTACTTCGTGTTTAACCGCGATTACAAGAATTCCGGCGCAACGATGCCGGCAACATGTGGTTGGGCATGCCCGCAACCTCACCAAACGAATTCATGATGGTGCACATGACCGTCAAGGAAGCTTCGCGCGAGGCTGTTCTAGGCGAATACGGTGCATGGACCGGCGCATCCATGGGAGCCCGCGACCAGGACATCAGAGAATACTCTTTTGAAAAGGTAAAGACCGGAATCTACAAGGTCGTTCCGAAAACCAACCTCGCCCGAGGAGAGTACTGTTTCTACTACGCGGGGACCGTGACTGGCATCGGCTTCGCGGGCGGGAAGATATTCGATTTTGGTATTAAATGAAGAAAGCCACAAAGGTTTGGAGATGGATGAAAAATCGAAACGAGAAAATCCTGAGAGTTGGCAAGTTACGGAGCAAGGAATGACAAGTAAAAAGAACGGCATTGCGGAGATAACCACCTTGGGAAGATTTGTACTCGGATTTCTCACTGTAGCGGCGATTGCAGCTGTTGTTTTGGGACAAAATGGTACGGGAACCTTCGTTAATTCTAATGAAAAAATGGTGTCCGGTTCAATTGTTCAAGCTAACGCGCCAGTTACCTGGCCGAATGCACCCTTTTACACTGGCCCCGTAAATGGTTATGCCCAAAGGGGCTACGGCGGGCAGTGTACCGCGTTTGCGTATGGTCGAGCTATGGAAGTCACCGGATCAGCCGATTCGTTGCCAAGTCGCGGTGATGCAAATACTTGGTTAGGGAATGTAAAGCCTGGCACCGAAATCTCGAAAAACACGCCGCGCGCTAATTCTATCGCCGTTTGGGAAGGTGATTCCATAAATACCCATGGCCATGTTGCCTTTGTTGAGGATGTGGTTGGAACTACTGTTTATTTGTCGGAAGCGAATGTGGAAAAGTTTAAACAGGGTAATTTCGGTGGTGGTTATGATGGATACATCAAGCAAAGAACCCTCTCCCAAATGGCAGCCCGCGGAAAAGGAATTGGAAAAATATTGGGATACATTTACTTACCGTTACCGGCTGCCGGCGCGGCACCGTCTGTGACGGCAATTAATCCACCCAATCCACAATCGGGGCTCCTTGATCAGGATATTGTCGTTTCCGGAAGTAATTTCCGAGCAAACCTAACGGTGGCCACAACATTACCAAGTGGACAATCGGGACCCCTCCTCTCGGGTTCCCAAATAGGCCCTGTGTCTTCGGGATTCTTCACCATTCATGTGACGCTAGGAACTGCCGGGACCTGGAAATTCAGGGTCATTAATCAGGACAATACCCAATCAGACAATTTTAGTTTTGCTGTTCACGCACCTAATACCCCTGCTCCGGCAATAACGAGCATCTCCCCGACTACTCTAACGGCGGGAAGCGGCAATCAGAATCTCGCCATATCGGGAACAAACTTCCAACCAAATCTTACGGTCGGCGTTGTTTTTCCGAGTGGCCAACCTGGGCCGGTTCTTTTGGGGGCTCAGATAAACAATCTTACAAGCACTTCGTTTACCCTATCAATAACGTTGGGGGCGTCCGGCCCATGGACGATCAGAGTGATCAATCCGGACGGCGGGCAATCTATGCCATTTAGCTTCAATGTACAGCCGCCGAACAGCTCGAACCCGACGATTTCCTCAATATCACCGGCCACCGGTACTGTTGGAGGTAACAATCAAACGTTAATCGTGTCAGGGGCAAACTTCCAGCAAAATTTGAGGGTCGCGGTGTTTTTCCCTGGCAACATACCCGGACCGATATTGAGCGGAACACAAATTCCGGTGGTCTCGTCTACCTCCTTTACAATGCTGGTAACGCTTGGCTCGCCGGGTGCATGGGGCTTTAGAGTAATAAACCCAGACGGCAGCCAGGGTACAATCTTCCAATACACCGTACAACAATCTGCCCAGCAGCCGACCATAAGTGCCATTAATCCCGCCGCCCCTGTGAAGGGCAGCACCGATCAAGATATTACAGTCTCCGGGACGAACTTTGCCGCGAATTTGACCGTCACTGTCATTTTCCCGGGTGGCCTACAGGGGCCAACACTTAGTGGAGCTCAAATTACTAACGTAACATCAACATCTTTCATGATGAAAATAACGTTGGGCACCACGGGCGCTTGGGCGATAAGAGTTAACAACCTGAGTGGATCACAATCCAGTTATTTTAGCTTTCAGGTTGTCCCACCCACAAACTTCGCTCCAGTTATTTCAAGTATGAATCCCGCGAGCCCGCTACCCACAACGGGTAATCAAAACGTGACTGTTACCGGCAATAATTTTCAGGCTAATCTCAATGTCGTGGTGCGATTTCCAAACGGACAGGGCGCAATTCTAAGCGGTACACAAATCACCAACGTAACGGCGACATCATTCGAAATGATTATTAACTTTAGTGGGGTCTCCGGTAACTACTCAATCCAAGTCGTAAATCCGGATGACGGAACTTCGAATATATTTCCGTTTTCAGTTCAAGCCGCGCAACCTCCGTCGATTTCCTCGATTTCGCCGTCATCGCCGATTGCGACGATTGGCAATCAGAATGTCATCGTGAACGGTAGTAATTTTGTTTCCGGGTTGACGGTTACGGTCACTTTCCCGAACGGGATGACGGGCACACTCAGTGGATCGCAGATCGGCGGTATCTCATCGACATCATTCACGATGGCGATTGATTTCAACAATGTCTCCGGATCGTATTCGATTAGGGTCAACAATCCAGGAGGATCGCAGTCAAATACCTTCGGATTCACGGTACAGCCTCAGGCGGCATCACCATCAATATCATCGATCTCGCCGTCATCACTCGTTGCGACAGTTGGAAATCAGATCGTTACCGTGAACGGAAGTAACTTCGTGAGCGGGCTGACAGTAACGGTGACATTCCCTAACGGCACCACTGGGACACTCAGCGGATCACAAATCGGTTCCATAACTTCCTCTTCCTTCGAGATGGCGATCGATTTCAATAATATTCCAGGCACTTACTGTATCAAGGTGAAGAATCCAGGCGGCGCACAGTCAGCTAACTTTTGCTTTACTGTGCTAACTGCCATCCCATCGATTAGCTCGATCTCGCCTTCATCTCCCGTGGCCACTGTTGGCAGTCAGAATGTGACGGTAAATGGACAGCGGTTTGTAAGCGGACTGACTGTAACGGTGACATTCCCTAACGGCAACACGGGCACACTCAGTGGATCGCAGATTGGCGGTATCTCATCGACATCATTCACGATGGCAATTGATTTCAACAATGTTCCCGGATCGTACTCGTTAAGAGTCAATAATCCAGGAGGAGCACAAAGCAACAGCTTTGGATTCACGGTTCAATCGCAGCCGTCGCCATCAATTACTTCGATTTTCCCTTCTTCACCTGTAGCGACGGTGGGTAATCAGAACGTTACTGTGAACGGAGGTAACTTTGTTTCCGGGTTGACAGTAACGGTGACGTTCCCTAACGGTACCACCGGCACACTCAGTGGATCGCAGATCGGCGGTATCTCGTCGACGTCATTCACGATGGCAATTGATTTCAACAATGTTCCTGGATCGTATTCGATCAGAGTTAACAATCCAGGAGGTGCACAGAGTAATAACTTTGGGTTCACGGTTCAGACGGCGGTTCCCTTGATCAGCTCTATTTCGCCGGCCAGCCCTCCCCGGACCGCCGGAAATCAAAACGTTACAGTAAATGGACAACGGTTTGTGACTGGATTGACCGTTACGGTTACCTTCCCGAACGGCACAACGGGTACCTTGAGCGGATCGCAGATAGTAAATCTGACATCCGCCTCTTTTACAATGGTGATTAATTTCAATAATGTTCCCGGGGCTTATTCGATAAGAGTAAATAATCCCGGCGGAGCTCAATCCAATTCATTCGGGTTTAACGTGCAGTAAGCAAAAGAGGAAATGCGATGAGAAGTTTCTTTAGAAATCTATACAAGCCTTTGTATAAGACGGAATCACAGGAATTGAAAAATAACCAACTATCTATGGTAAGAATTAGTGTGACTCGCCTTCCCAATCTTTCTAAAGCTGCTGTTTTTATAGGGACTATGTTGATTTACGGTTTGGGGAACACACACAACGGAACGTTGACATTATCAAACAATCCCGTTGAAGATACGACAAGTGCCAAACAGAAAAACAAACCAGATTTGCACGAGAATTATGCAGATTTGCCGATGGCTTTTGAGCTGAACAAAGGTCAGTTTGCGTTTGACGTGGAATATGTTGCACGTGGAAAGAAGGCGAACCTGCTATTCACTAAATCCGGGTTGCGTTTCGAATTAATGCAGGGTACGGACGAGGCTGTTCGGGAGAACTTGACTTTGAAGTTCGAGGGCTCTATGCCAAACGTTACCGCTCGTGGGGCGGATCCTCTTCAGGGAAAGGTCAACTATTTGTATGGTAAAGATAAGAAAGGCTGGCGAACTGACATCCCGACATTTGGAAAAGTAGTATATCCAATGATTTACCCAGGGATTGAGGCCGCGTTTTACGGAAATCAAAAGCAGCTTGAATACGATTTGATTGTTGCCGACCATACCGACGCTGGAGTCATCAGACTCGATTTCGATGGAGCCAATGTAATAAATGTTAATCGGGATGGAACCCTTTCTGTCAAAACAAAGTCCAGCAGTCTCGATTTTAAGAAACCGGAAGCTTATCAGTTAGTAAAAGGCAAACGTGTATTGGTCAATGTGAAATATGTCAAAATTAACAGCACGGTCGTTGGATTTAAGCTGGGCAAATACGATCATCGGTATCGCCTCGTCATAGATCCGGTTCTTACGTATTGCACATTCCTCGGTGGTTCAAACTTCGATGGAGCGAATGATATCGCGCTAGATACTGGTGGAAATGCTTACATAATCGGTCAAACTGACTCGGTTGATTTTCCGACTTCCATTCCCCAACAGGCGGCGCCGACTGGGTTTGGTGATGTGGTGATCGCCAAAATAAATCCGGGCGGCGCGGGCTTGGTCTATGCTACCTACTTGGGGGGTACTAATTTGGATTTAGGGAAAAGTATCGCAGTTGATGCCAGCGGACATGCTTTTATAGGCGGCACTACCTCGTCAGTAGACTTTCCCTTAGTGAACTCTGTTCAGCAACAATATGGCGGCGGAGACTCCGATGGATTTGTCGCGGAGCTTGACAACACGGGCGAGAGCCTTCTTTTCTGCTCATACCTTGGTGGTAGCGGCGATGACTTTGTATTGGGCGTTGCCATGAATTCTAGTGGAGGTGTCGCGGTCGCGGGAGAAACGACCTCGCCTGACCTCATCACCCTTAGTCCAAGGCAATCTAACCTCGCGGGCGGGAGCGACGCGTTTGTAGCACGGTTCAGCGCGGCCGGCGTGTTAATGTATTCGACATATCTCGGAGGAACCGGATATGACAAGGCAAACTCGATTGCAATCGATGCGAGTGGAGATTGTTATGTCACAGGGCAAACGGATTCTGTCGACTTTCCGACTGCAGCTCCCTTGCAGTCGGGGATTGGCGGAGGGGATGACGCATTTATATCGAAATTGAATCCAACTGGTTCGAGTCTAATTTATTCAACTTATGTGGGCGGCGATAGTTTCGATGAAGCTAATGACATAGCCATCGACACATACGGGAATGCCTATATTACGGGAGAGACTGCATCGACGAATATGCCTATTATAGGAGGAGGCGATCTGTTCGTCGGAAAACTGAATCCAAGCGGCAGTTCCTTTCTTTTCTTCAAGATTTTGGGCGGTGGTCTATATGATTCCGGAGAAAGCATAGCTGTCGATTCCCTGGGAAATGTATATGTAGCGGGTACTACTCTTTCTGCGAATTTTCCAGTTATGACCCCCGTACAAGCTGATTATGGAGATTTCCATGATGCTTTTTTGATGAAGCTGGATGGGGCATCCGGTCAACCGCTTTTTTCTTCATTTTTGGGTGGATCGGGGGACGAGCAAGCTTTCGGCGTGGCGGTCGATACTTCTGGTAATGCGTTTGTGGCCGGATATACCCGTTCTGATGATTTCCCAACGGCATCGGCAATGCAGGGCAGCAATCACGGGGATGGAGATGTTTTTGTTGCCCGAATAAGAACGAACAAAGGAAACACGGTTGCGGATTTCGACGGCGACGGCAAGACCGATCTGTCGGTGTTTCGTCCATCGGACGGGAACTGGTATGCGTTAAAGTCGGGTGGGGGTGTGCTGGTGGTCAGTTGGGGAGCGGCTACCGACACTACGGTACCGGGTGA
>Ga0105249_10000529_pt1 | contig 35120 bp, 43 predicted proteins | sample KBSS44metaG_FD_81522 | JGI IMG/M metagenome (GOLD analysis project Ga0105249, IMG submission 81522) | Switchgrass rhizosphere microbial communities from Kellogg Biological Station, Michigan, USA - KBS S4-4 metaG | ecosystem: Host-associated > Plants > Roots > Rhizosphere > Soil | place...
GCCGCCGCCGATTCGCAAGAGGAGGGCGCACGATGATGTGTTGGCTGGGCTTCCACGCGTGGCGGCGCATCGAGGCGTTCATCGGCCGGGGGCTGCTCTACTGTGTGCGCTGCGGCCGCGTGAGCGCGGACGATTGATGCCCCGCCTCGCCGTCGAGATCCTCTGCTTCGAGCCGCACTCCGTTCGAGCGCGGGTGTTTTTCAAGGCGCTGCGCGCGACGGCGGCGCTGGCCGCGCTGGCGGTCATCGAGACGACGCGGTATCAGGGCACCGCGGCGTGGTTGCTGCTCTGGGGACCAGGCGCCCCGGACCGGTTCGACCCGATGCGGCGCCAAGTCGCGGCGGGTGGCCACGTGGCCGCGTTTGATCTTGCCTACTGGGGCCGCGACCGCAAGATCCGGGTGTCGATCGATACGGCGCATCCGCAGGCGTGGGTGATGCGACACGACTGGCCCGCCGCGCGCTTCCTTGCCGATCACGTCCCAGTGAGTTCCACGTGGAACCCCGCCGGGCCGATCATTGTCGCGGGGATTGGTCGGAAAGCCCGCGCCCAATACGGCAGCCAAGTGGATACGTGGGAACGCACGATGATCGCCGCGTGCCGCGCGCGCTGGCCGAAACACCGGCTGTACTACCGAGCGAAACAAGTCGATGCGCCGGTGCCGCAGCACGTCGTGATCATGAGCCCCGGCGCCGCGATTGATCGCGCGCTCACCGGCGCGTCTCTGCTCATCACGTGGCATTCGAATGTCGCCATCGACGCGATCCGCATGGGCATTCCCGTCGTCTGTCGGGACGGCGCGGCGGCGGCCGTGTGTCCGGCGGAGCTGCCCCCCGACCTTCAACCATTGGCGGCGCCACTCCGCGACCGGTTCCTCCGCAACTTAGCGTGGTTCCAGTGGGACGCGAGCGAGGCGGCGGCGTGTTGGGCGTTCCTGCAACAGGTCATCACATGATCCCCAGCGTCATCGCCTATTGCCCGGAGCTCGGCCGGGACATCAGCCGGTTGCAGGCCGCCGTGCCGACGGCGCAGGTCTATCGGGCGACCCGCACCCCGCAGGGCACGGACGGCTGCCTGTTGGCACACCAAGGGATCGTGCGCTTGGCGCACGCCCAGCGGTGGCCCGCCGTCTTCGTCATGGAGGACGACTGCGAATTGACCGAGCACTTCAGCCCGGCGCGGTGGGAGGCGGATGTGGCGTGGGCGGCCGCCGCCGGCTACACCGTGCTCAGCGGCGGGTGTATTTCGGCCGCGCGGCCGCGCCTCGTGCGCGCGGGCCTCTTCGCGGTGGCGCGGTTCAAGTCGGCGCACTGTATCGTCTATCGGGCCGAGGCCTACGCGCTCGTGCTGCGCGCGACGCCGCCCTACTTGGACATCATGCTCGGCCGCCTCGGCGCCCGCTGCCTGCTGACCTATCCGTTCGTCGCGGTACAGCGGCCGGGGTTCTCGGGGATTCTGAATCGGTACGTGGATTACCGGCCGAAGTATCGGCGGTTTGAGCAACGATTAGGAGAGTTGGCGACCTCATGCGCATTGTGACGCCCTATCGGCCCTTCGTGGCGGAAGCCCACCCGGAAGCGCCGCCCTTCGATTGGCTCGACGCGATTCGGATGCTGACCGTCAGCGCCGAGCGCGCGTGCGGCGTGCCGGTGACCGTCTTGACCGACGCCACCACGCCCATGCCGTTCCCGGTATTGCGGTATCCGACGACGACGACGCGGCTCCAGCCGTGGCTGACCGAGATTCGCCTCGCCTATCTGGAGTCGCCGGACTTCGACGACAACACCATCCTCGTCTCGCCGGACACGCTGCTGCTCGGCGACATCGGCACAGTGTTCGCCCAAGCCTTCGACCTCGCGCTACTGGTCCGCATGCACCCGAAGTTCGAGGGCCAGTGGAAAGCCATCCTCAATACGGTGCAATGGTGGCGGCACAATGCCAAGACGGCGTTGATTGCCTTCTATCGCGAGGCGCTCGCGATCGGCGTGGCCCTGCCGGAAGACCTCCAGGTCTGGGGCGGCGACACGGAAGCGTTGCGGCAACTCCTCGAGCCGATCATGTACGGGCCCGCCACCCGCGCCGGCTTGGCCGTCTACATGCTGTCCTCGCGCAGCGTCTTCCAGTCGCTCACGACCGAGATGATCGCGCAGTTGGACGCCGGGCAGCCGATGGGTCGGCCGCACGCGCCGATCTTCGACTTCAAGTATCGGCGCAAGGCGCACATGCGGCAGGCGTTCGAACAATTGTTCCCCGAGGTCGCGCCGTGATCGAGTTCCTGGCGCGGCTCGCGGCGGACGGGCCCGTCGAGGACCGGCGCGTGGGCGTGGTCGTCGCGCACTACGACGACGAGACCCTCAGCGTGGCCGCCGTCTTACAGCGGTGCGCGCATGTCACGGTGATCCACGCCACCGACGGCGGGCATCCTGATCCCCGCATGTGGATGCAGGCCGGCGCCCGGACGCTGAAGCAGTATCTCCGGGTCCGCGCGGCCGAAGTCGTGGCGGCGGCCGAGGCGGGCGGCTGGGCACACCACCGGCACATCGGCTACGGGTTGCCGGATCGCGCCGTCGTCCGTCACCTCCGGGCCACCGCCGCCCAGTTGCGCCGCGATCTCGCCGACGTGGACGTCGTGCTCACCCATCCCTACGAAGGCGGGCATCCCGACCACGATGCGCTGGCGTGGCTCATCCGTGAGCACGCGGCGGGACATTACGAATTCGCCTCGTATCACTTGGGGCCGCAGGGCAAGGTCGTCGGCCGGTTCTGGGACGATCCGGCCTGCCCGGCGCTCACCGTCCCGGTCGTCGGGGAGTCCTTGCAGCGGAAGCAGGCGGCGGCCGCCGCCTATGCCAGCCAGCACGGCGTGGTGGCGTGGTTCGATCTGACCCAGGAACGCTATCGCCGCGCGCCGACCTACGACTTCACGGCGGTGCCGCCGCCCGGCCGCTGCCTCTACGAACGGAAACGTTTCATGATGAGCGCCGACTGGCGGGCGCTCGTACGCGAGCAAACCGCATGAAGATCGCCAAAGGCTGGGCGTTCCCCGATGCCGACGAGCAGATGGTCGCGGAGTTGTCCGAGGACGGCCGCTACCAATCGACCCACCTCGACGCGGCGATGCGCTACGTCAAGACGCACAGCGTGTGCATCGATGGCGGCGCGCATGTCGGCACCTGGTCGAAGCGGCTGAGCCCGCTCTTCAAGCGTGTGATTGCCGTCGAACCCAGCCCGGATACGTTCGAGGCGCTCGCCGCCAACATGCAGACGTTTGGCTGCGCCAACGTGGAACTCGTGCACGCGGCGCTCGGCGCCAAGAGCGGCGGCTTCGTCTCGATGGCGCTCGCCCCCGCTGCCGTGGCTCTCAAGAACACGGGGGCCCGCTACGCGGTGCCCACCGCCGATGCCGCGATCCCGGTCATCCGCATTGACGATTGGAACTTGTCCTCGCTCGGGTTTCTCAAGCTCGATGTCGAAGGATCCGAGCCGATGGCCCTGGCGGGCGCCTCGCAGACGATCACGCGGTGCCGCCCGATCATCCTGTTCGAAAACAAGTGGCTCTGGGTGCGGCATTTCGGGGTGCCGAAACATGCCGTCGAGGTGCTGCTGACGCGGCACGGCTATCACAAGCTCCTCCAGATTAGCCACGACCAAATCTGGGGGCCGGTGGTGCAGCGGTGACGGTAGGTACAATTCTCCTGCACGCATGAACATCCTGATTGTCGGCGCCGGACGGGGCAGTTGGCAGATGCGCGGCGTGCAGCTCGGCGCGGCACTCGGCGCACGCGTCACCTCCACGCCCACCGACGCCGACTGGGAGTGGGCGGAACGCGTCGTCCTGGTCAAGCGCGCGGCGCTCCAATGGGCGAAGCGCGCCCACGTGCGGGGCGTGCCCATCGTCTGGGATGCCTTGGACTTCTGGCGGCAACCGCCGGACAACGGGCTGTCGGCCGGGGCGGCGCGCGCGCTCTTGGGCCAGATGCAGGATCGGATTGCCCCCACGCTGACCGTCGGCGCCACGCAGGCCATGGCGGCCGCCGCCGCCAACGGGCGGCGCAGCGCGTATCTGCCCCATCAGGGGCATCGGGACTTGGTGCCGACCGACGCGCGCGAGGTCTGCCAGGTCGTCGGCTACGACGGCAACCCGGTCTATCTCGACCACTGGGCCGCGCCCCTGCGGGCGGCGTGTCGCGCCGTGGGCTGGACCTTCGTCGTCAATCCGCCGACGCTGGCGGCGGTCGATATTCTGGTCGCGCTGCGGGGCGGCATCTGGGATGGCTGGATGTGCCGCGAGTGGAAAAGCGGCGTCAAGGCGGTCAACGCCATCCTCGCCGGGCGCCCGCTCCTCACGCAACCCTCGGCCGCCGTGCGCGAATTGCAGCCGCTCGGATCGATCATCGAGACGGTCGCGCAGGTGCCCCAGGCGCTTGAGACGTGGGCGCCTCACGCGCGCCGCCAACAGGTCGTCGACCTCGCCCGGACCCGGACGACTTCGTTCACCGTGGACACGCTGGCGGCGCAGTATGCGGCACTGCTCGCCGAGGTAAAGGACTGCCCATCATGATCATCACCACCACTGACCGGCCCGTCGCGTACACGCGCGTCAACAGTTCGCCGGCCGAACGGCTCGAACCGATCGACCTCACGTGGGGCAAGCAACAACTGCGCGTCGCGCCCACGGCGACCAGCGAAGACAATCTCATCGCCGATGCGATTGCGGCGGCGCGCAGTTACTTCGAAGAGCAGACCGGCCGCCAGTGCCTCGATGCGGAGTGGGAGTACGCGCTGGACGGCGTGCCCGATGAGGCCAGCATCGAGCTGCCGCGCGCGCCCCTGGCGCGGGTGGTCGCGGTAACCTACGACGATGCCGACGGCGTGGCGCAGGTCTTCGACGCCGCCAACTACCGGGTCGTGTCGTCGGCCTTAACGGACACCGCCGCGTCGCCGAGCGATCCGTTGATCTTCGACGACCACTGCGCGCCGGGGCGCGTCGACTTGGTGGCGGGGGCGAGCTGGCCGAGCACGAGCGGGCTGACGGCGAGTCTCCGCATTCGGCGGGTGTGCGGCTATGGGCCGACCATCGCCGACATCCCGGCGTCGATTCGGGCGATTCTCGCGCTGCTGCTCGACTTCTACTACAGCCGGGGACTGAATCGCGAGAGCCTGCTGACGGCGAACAACCTGCTTTTGAGCTTCAAGTGGCGCGGGTTGCCGGTGCGGAAGCCGACGACATGGACGCCGAGCGTCATCGTGCCGCCATTAACTCTTACAAATTAAATCGCGAGTCGCGCCGGGCCGTAGGCTCGGGCGGTGCCGAATCCCTCCCGTCCGTACGATCCGGCGAAGCATCGCCGCAGTCGGCCGGACGCGAGTGAGACGCCGATCCAGCCGGGATTGCTCGACCGCGAGATCATTTTGCAAGTGGCCGTCCTCGTCCAGTCGACCACCGGCGACCCGCAATACGACTGGGAGCACGCCACCAGTCACCACGTCTGGGCGCAATGGCTCCCCGGCAGCACGCGCGAAGCGTGGGAAGCGCAGCAACGCCTCGCGAGCTTCGTGGACGGCGTCTACCGCATCTACTACCTCGACCCGGAGCCGACGCCGGAAAACACACGCGTCATCGGCCACACCGGGCGCGTCTACGACCTCCGCCCGCCCATTGAAATCGGGCGGCGGCTCGGCCTCGATCTGCCCGTCGTGGCGCGCGGCGAAGTCGTCGACCTCACCGCCGGCGGCGCCGACACAGCGTGGACGCAGCCGGGGTGGATGCAGTGAGCGACGTCACCGTCCGCCCGGCCTTTCACTCGGCCTATCCCGATTCGGGGGACGCCACGAAGTTCGGCCCGACGGCGTGGAATGCGCCGCGCGTGTTCAGTGGCGGCACGGACGGACAAGTGGTGGCGCGCGACAGTGCGTCGCCGACCGGCGCGTCGTGGGCATCCCCCGTGGCGTCGATTCTCCATCAAGCCACGGTGACGCTGAACAACGACCAGATCAAGACGTTGCCGTCCACCCCGGTGACGCTGTTGCCAGCACCCGCTGACGGTTACGGTTATCTCTGTCTCCTTGGGACGTTCCGCCTGAATATTGGAGTGGCCTATGGCAACGTGGGTCATGCCGCCGACCCGCATGGCGTGACGGCCTTGTTTGTGCGCGGCCTCGGGTATATCCGCCAAGCGGCCCTCTCCCCGCTCTCAACCGGCGTCCCCGGCGGCGTCGTAATGATCGCCGCGAACCAAGTCGCAGCGCAGGCGGGCGACGCCGATGTCATTGCGAGCGTCGCAACGGCCGGTCAGGTATACGCGGACGGCGGAACGTTCGACGAGTCGCTGTACGTCGCAATCGACAACTACGACGCCGCCTACGAGGTCGAGTTGGGCGACTTCACCGGTGGTCATGCCGACAACACGCTCACGATGACGTTGGCCTATCTGCTGATCAATCTCACGACGGGCGTCTTCGTATGAGGCTGGATGACCATCACCGAAGCCCTGCGCACGCACCTGCTCGGCGATGCCGCGATTGCGGCGCTCGTCGGGGCACGCATCTATCCGTTGCGCTTGCCCCAGAAAGTCACGATGCCGGCCATCGTGCTGAGCCTGATCTCCGACCCGCGTCCCGGGCATCTGCGCGGCGTCGCGGGCATGGCGCGCGCGCGCTACCAAGTCGACGCGTGGGCGCAGACCTACGACGGCGCGACGCAGTTGGGCGGCCTCTGTCGCCAACGCCTCAACGGCTTTGCCGGCGAGTGGACCGATGGCGGCAGTCCGCCGGTGGTGGTCTACGCGAAGGTCTTTTACGACACCGGGCAGGATCGCTTCGAAACCGAGATTCTCGGCGGCCTCGCGCGACACTCGGCCGATTACCTCATCTTTCACTCGACCGCCGGCGGCACGCTCTGACCACGTAAGGCACGTAACAGCACGGCACGACCACAGGAGCACGCACCATGTCCAATGTCACCGACACCTTTTACGCGGGAGACGCCTTCATCGGCTACGGCGCCCAGATCGAAGTGGGCCAGGGCGACAGCCCCGAAACGTTCGTGGCGATTCCCGACATCGAATCGATCACGTTCGGCGACATGACGACCGGCGTCGTCGATGTCACCCACCTGCGCTCGCCGGGGCGCCACCGCGAGAAGAAGGGCACCATCCGGGACAGCGGCCCGATCGCGCTGGCCGGCAACTATCGGCCCGATCACGGCGCGCATCTCCAAACGGGCGGCGACGGCTTCGGAGCCGATCATTCGCTGTTGACCCTGTGGCGCAACGTGACCGAGACCAACTTCAAGATCGTGCTGCCGGCCGATGCCGGATCCACGGTGTTGCCGTTCCGCGGCGTGGTCACGAAGTACCAGATCGGCCAACTCGGACTCGACTCCAAGGTCGGGTTCATGTGCGAGATCACGCCGCTGTCTGATTACTCCGGCAGCCTGCCGTAAGGCGGGCGGGCGGGGGTTCATGGCGAATCAGGAACGCGGCGAGCTCACGCTCGTCGCGCCGGACGCGATCTATACGCTCGCGCTGACGGTGCAGACCGTGTGCGCCGTGGAGACGGCCGCCGGGCGGCCCTTCGCGGCGGTGTGCGCCGCGATGCAGCACCACGCCGTCCGCGATCTGCGGCTGTTCATCTGGGCCGCCCTGCAACCCTACCACGCGGCGATCGCGACGACCCTCGGCCAGGCGGGGGCGGTGATCGATGCCGCCGGCGGCTGGCGCGTGGTCACGCCCATCGCGTGCCGCTTGCTCCGCCTCAACGCTGACCCGCGCCCGCCGCCGCTGTTGGAGGGCGGGCGGCGCCCCGCGGACCCTCGTCGCGCCGCTCAGGGCCATGGCAACGCCTCTACGTGGATGCGCGACGCCTGGGCCTGAGCGGCGCGGAGTTCTGGCAACTCCGGCTGCGCGAGCTGTGGCTCGAGCTGGAAGCCGGGCAGCAACGCGAGCGCCGCGCCTACGAACGCGACGTGACGCACGCGTGGTTCGTCGAGTACATGGCGCGGCAGAAAGAACTGAGCGGCCAGACGCTGACCAAACTCCTGCGCCGCCCCGGCGAGCGCCAGACCTTGGACGAACAACGCGCCGTCGTCGAACAGATCCGCGCGCACTTCGGCTGGAAGTACGAATTTCGCCCGGCGGCCTGACCGGCGGCCCGGCCCTTTCCCGTGGAGGACCCGATCCATGACCCCGACCGTCGTGACTGGCCACAGCGGCAGAGACTACCCGTTCTCGTTCGGCACCAACGCGATGTGCCGCGTCGAAAAACTCAGTGGCGCCCCCATCGGCGTCATCTTCGCTACCTTGAGCACCGGCGAACCGCCCATCGTGCTGCTGCGGCAGTTCGTGCAGGGCACGCTCGTGCTCACCCCGATGCCGTCCGAAGAGGAAGTCGGCGACATCATCGACGACCTCGGGGGGATGTCGACCGCGCTGCTCCTGATCAGTGCCGCGATGAACAAGCTGGCCGCGCCGCCACCGGGAGCGGACCCTGACGGCGCGCCCGTCTCCGCGCCCGAGCCGCCGCCGCCGGGACTCGAGGAGACGCCCGGCCCCGTGCTGGTCGAGGCGCGCTGATGGCCGACGCCGGCGTGACGGCGCCCGGGTTGGCGGCGTTGCGGGCGAAGGTGGACACCTTCCCCGCCGTCGTCACCGCGCAACTGCGATCCGTCGCCTGGCGCACCTCCCGCCGCGTCATGGAGCAGGCCAAGGCCAAGGTCCCAGTCGACACCGGCTACACCCAAGACAACATCTACGTCGCCGAAGAGCCGGACAAGAAGCTGTTCCGCGTTGAGGCCGGCACCGACCGGCCCCGCGTCCGCATCGTCACGCACGCGAAGCCCTCGGGCCGCGTGCACACCCAGAGCGTGACGCTCAACATGCTGCCGGTCTGGCTCGAATACGGCACCATCCACATGGCCGCGCGGCCCTTCCTGCGGCCGGCGGCCGACGCCGAAATCGACCGCTACAAAGCCGAGATGCTGGCCGCCGCCGAAGGCGTCGCCAAGCAGGAGTTGGCGGCGCCATGAACATCAATATTCGGTGGGCCGACAATACGGCGGACCTGCAAAAAAATCTCAAGCAGGGCCTCGATCAGATCGAAGCGACGAAGGCGGCGGCCGACAAGCTGGTGCGATCGCTCGGCGGCGACACGCTGATCGCGGCCGCCCACAAGTACGCGGCGGCGGTGGAGCAACTCGGCGGTGCCGCGAAGCTGACGGTCGCGAACCAGGAACGCGTCCACGAGGTGATGACCAAGGCGCTCGGCGTGCTGACGGCCGCCGGCAAGGGCACCTCCGATCTCGCCAAGCATTTCGCCGATCTCGCCGCCGCCACCGCGGCGGTCAAAGCCCCGCTCGATGCGGCGAAGGGCATGATCGCCGGGATGAGCGCGAGCTACAAAGAGTTCGCGAAAACGCAGACCGACTCAGCGCGCATGGTCGCCGGGATGGCCGCGAGTTACAAGGACTCCTTGGCGCGCGAAGCGGCCGCGACCAAGGAAGCGGCCGACGCCGCCGCCAAAGCCAAAGCGCCACTCGACGCCATGGCGGCCGGACTCTCGAAAGCCGGTCAAGCGGCGACCGACTCCGCCCGGATGATCAGCGGGATGAGCGCCAGCGGCAAGGCGGCGCTCGACAAGGAAACCGCGTCGATCAAGGCCCTGGCGGACGCGGCCGAGCGCGCGAAGGCGCCGCTCGACAAGATGGCCGCGGGGATGAGCCGCGGCGGCAATGACGCGTTCGCCTCCGGCAAGATGATCGCCGGGATGGGCGCCATCGGGCGCACCACCTTCGTCGACCTCGAGAAGCAGGCGAAGGACAACGCCAACGCGTGGGGCACGCTCGGCCAACAGTGGAGCGCGCTCGGCACCGGCGCCAAGGCGCTCGGTGGCGTGCTCGTCGCGAGCCTGACCGTCCCCATCGTGGCGATGGGCGCGGCGGTCACCAAGGCCGCGATGGACTTCGACACCTCGTTCGCCGGGGTGCGCAAGACCGTCGATGGCGTCGTCGGCTACGGCGGCAAGCTGACGACGTTCGGCGTGCAACTCGGCCTCGATTTCCGGCAGCTCGCGAAAGAGATTCCGATCACGGTCGTCGAGCTCAATCGGATTGGCGAAGCCGCCGGACAACTCGGCATTCGAGGCGAGGACATCCTCCAGTTCACCAAAACGATGGCGATGCTGGGCACGACGTCGAATCTGACGTCGGACGCCGCCGCTGCCGGGATCGCCAAGATTCAGAACATCTTTCAAGCCGCGGGCAAGGAGACCGACCGCTTCGGGTCGGCGCTGATCGCGTTGGGCATTGATAGCGCCGCGACGGAAAGCACGATTCTCGAATTTGCGACTCGCATCGCGGGCATGGCCAAACTCGCCGGGATGACGCAAGCCGATGTGCTCGGCATTGCGACGGCCATGGCCTCGGTGGGCATCGAAGCTGAAGCCGGCGGCACTGCCGTCCAGCGCGTCATTCAAAAGATGGTCACGGCCGTCACCAACGGCGGGTCCAGCCTGGAGGCGTTTGCCCGCCAAGCCGGGATGTCGGGGGCCGCGTTCCAGAAGGCGTTCGATGCCGATCCGGCCAAGGCCTTCAACGAGTGGGTCTTGGGGCTGTCGCGCGCCGGGCGCGGCGCCATCGCGATGCTCGACGAATTGGGGCTCACCAATCAGCGCCTCGTGCGCTCGTTCTTCTCGCTCGCCGGGGCGGGCGATTCCGTCAACCGCTATGTGGACGAGAGCCGCGAGGCGTGGGCGAAGAACACCGCGCTGGTGACCGCAGCCGCCGAAAAGTACCAAGCGTTCTCCGCGCAATTGCAGTTGTTCAAGAACCGCGTGAACGACGTCGGCATCACGCTCGGCGATGTCATGCTGCGGATCGGCCGCAACCTGCTCGACGTCGTGGACCCGCTCATTAAAAAAGTCGAGCACTTGGCGAAGACGTTCGCGGATCTGCCCGTGCCGGTGCAGAACAGCACGGTCGCCGTGGGCGGCATCCTCGCCACGATTCCCTTGGCGGTCTTCGGGTTCGGAACGTTGGCCGGGGCCGCTGGCAATCTCGCCACCGCCATGCAAACACTCGGCATCGCCAGCAAGGCCGGGATGACGGCGTGGGCGGCCGGGGCCGTGCCGTGGGTGGCGATTCCGGCGGCCATTGCGGGGATTACGTGGTCGATCAAGCAGATGACCGGCGATTGGACGTCCGCCTTCGCCATCATGATGCCCCCGATCGCCGGGATCATGCGGGCGTGGCAAGACCTGCAGAAGAATATCGCCGCGCACCCGAAAGAGGTCGAGGCGGTCAAGTCGATCTACCAGTCGCTGAGCAGCCTCCTGCGCGACGAGGTCGCGATCTCCGTCGACGATCTCAAGAAGGCGTTCGAGGGGGTGAAGTCGGCGTTCAGCACGTTCACGCAAGGCGTGCGCGACACCCATCCGCTCCTTGACACCCTTGCCACGAAACTCGGCGGGATAAGCGGCAAAGACGGCGCGATCGCCAAACTCAAGCAAGCCTTCGCCGAAGCCTTCCCGCTGCTCAACCTCGTCGTCACCACGCTCGAACGGGCGGCGAACCTCGACTATGGGAAAATCGCGAAAGGGTTCGCGGATGTCGCCGGCGGGGAGCGCCGCGAGGCCGATCAACGGCGCGGGTTCCTCTCCGGTACGCGCAATCCGATCCCCGCCCCGGCGCCTGGCACCAACGGCCCCATCATTCCGGTGGCGCCGGGAGACAAGCCCCGTCCCCTGCCGACCAACGCCGAGGCGCGGAAGCTGCTCGACGACTTACGCGACTCGCAGGACAAACTCGCCTACAGCACGGAAAACCTGCAAGAGAAGGTCGACGCGCTGTCCGAGTCCGACAAGGCCAAGATCGTCACGCTGCGCCAGTCTGGCGAGGCGTTTTCCGACATCGCCAAGGACGTCAAAAACGCGACCAACGTCGTCACGCTGTACTACAAGCAACAGGCCGGCGACCCCGCCGTCAAAGCCCGCCTGAAAAAGGACCAGAAAGATTTCAACGAGGCGTGGGCCGAACTCAACGCCTTGGAAGAGACCGAGGCCGACCTGACCGGCAGGGTGGACGCCGGGCTGCGCGGGCTGATCCTCCACTACAAGGACTTGGGCGCCACCGTCGAGACGATGGTGAAGGCGCATGTCGCCGAAAAAGGCGTGATCGAGGGGGTGCTCAAAAGCAACGACAAACTCCTCGTGCAGAAAAAACGCCTGCTTGAGATCGAGAAGGACCACAAGATTGAGCCCGACGAGTTGCCGGGCTTCGTGCCGCAGGGCTACTTCGACAGCCTCCAGAAGGCACTCGCGGCGCAGAAGGAATTCCGCGAAAAACTGGCGGCGATGACCGACCTCGGGTTGAAAGGCGAACTAGAGGCGATCGAGCGGAAGCGGAAGCTCGAGATCGACGCCCTCGGCGCCCCGCCGAAAGTGATGTCGGCGGCGTATCGCGACGCGGTGATCGACATCAATCGGTATTTCGATGCCTTGCGCGCCGACGCGATTGCCACCAGCGAGAGCATCGAGAGTGTGTTCGCCAAGGCGGCGGCGGGCGCGGACCGGGTGCCGCCCAAGATGAACAACCTGCTCCGCTCGACGGCGCTGCTCGTCGATGCCTTCAACGAGATGGGCAAAGCGGCGGGGGGCAGCTTCGGGATCGCGCTCGCCGGCGCCGGGCAACTGATGTCGCTGATCGTCGCCGCGCAACAGGCGTCGTGGGCGCTGAATAACGAGCCCGACAAAACCAAGACGCAGAAGGGCGGCGACCTCGCCAACCGCGCCGCCGCCACCAAAGCCGCCGCGATTTGGGCCGGTGTGGGGTATGCCTTCAATACGCTCGCCGACAACATCAACACCCAAGGCACCCCGTACACGAATACCGCCGTGAAAGCGGGCGGGTTGCCCGGCCACGGCTACCAGCCGGGATCGAACGTGGGCGCCTCCACCCCCAGCCTGGTCAACGCGGGCGCGGCGCGCGGCGCGGCGATTGGGGCCCCCTTCGCGCCCATGACGTTTGGCATTTCCATCGGCGTCGGCGCGGCCGTCGGCGCCGTCGTGGGGTGGGTGCAATCCGGCAAAGAGTGGCGCAAGGTCGTCAACGACGTCGGTAAAGCCTTCGCCGGGCTGCACGTCCCGGAGGAATTCGCCAAGGCGATCGAGGACATCGAGGCGACCACCGGCCTCAAACGCGCCCAAGCCATCGCCACCCAGCTCGATCAGTTGATCACGATGGTCGGCGGGTTGAACGACGCCAACTTCGATATGTTTACGGCGAAGCTCCGCGAGGTGTTTGACTTCGTGGCGCGCGGCGAAATGACCGTGGCCCAAGCCACCGAGGTACTCGACAAGAACTTCGCCAACTTTGTCGCGGCGGGCACCGACGCGTCGGGGTTTTTGGCCGACAGCCTCAAGGAGATCATCCGGCTCGACCAGCAGGCGTGGCTCAACCCGCAGACCGGCCCCAGCACGCGTTCGAAAGCCATCGCCGAGTATCTCAAGGGCCAGGGCGCGGTCGCCGTCAACGCCTCGAACGCCATCATCGGGTCGCTCGAGCCGCGCCTCACGGAATGGGCGGAGCGCGCGGCTCGGATCGCGAAGGCCCGCAAGGGCGGCGCCGACCAAGGGAAGTTTACCGAGGACGACGGCACCGTTCGCGACATGAGCAAGAAGGAGCGCGACGCCTTCATCGCCGACTTGGCGGCCCAGAAGGCGGCGGCCGCCGCGACCAGTCACGAGCTCGAAAACATGGGCATCATCGCCGTGGCCACGTTTGCGGCGGCGGTGGCGTCCGGGGCGACCTTCAACGAGGCGATGGCGGCCGCCGGGCCCGGCCTCGAGCAACTGCAATTGGCCTTCGAGTCCCTCGGGATCAGCACCGAGAACGTCGCGCTGAAGGCGCTGCTGATGCAAGCGACCCTGCGCAAGGACAATCCGGCGCTGATCACCGGGATCGCCGGCCTCGCGGCCGGGTTCGCCGCGCTCTCCAACATGGGGCTGCTCAACGTCGAGACGTTCAAGGCGATGACCGAGACCGGCGCCGAGATGTACAAGCGGCTGCTCGATGAAGCGCAGAAGCACGGCGGCGGCGCGCGCGACGCGCTCCTGCCGATGCAGGAGTATCTCCACAACGCGCAAAAGGCCGCCGAGGAACTGGGCATCCCGCTCGACGAGAACACGCTGCTCCTGATCGCGCAGTCCAAGGAACTCGGCATCTGGAAAGAGAAAGGCAAGAGCGCCACCGACAAGATGATCGACGCCATGGAGACGCTCGCGAAGAAAGTCGAGCGCCTGGTCAATGTCCTGCTCGGCATTCCCGATGTCGACTACGACGTGACGCAACACAATCACACGACCGACGATCCGCCGAAGGACAAGGACAAGGGCGGCGGGGGCGCGGGCGCTGGGCCTGGCGCAGGCCAAGGCGGTACGGGCGGCGGCGCCGACACGGGGCCCGGCGGGGACGACCGCCAAGGCTTTGCCACCGGCGTCGACGCGATCCCGGCGCCCTTCGGCACGACGGGCACCGACCTCATCCCCGCAATGCTGTCGCCGCGCGAGCTGGTCATCACTGAAGCGCAGACCGGCCGCTTGGGCGCGGCGCTGGCGCAAGGCAACCTCCTGCGGCTGGATATGGCCACGCCCACGCGGACCGAGTTCGATCAGCCCGCGGCGCACCACGGCCCGCTGGAGATCGTCATCGAGATCGACGGCCAACGCCTCGGCAAGACCGTCTTCGACCCGCGCAACTTGAGCGGCACGACGCGCCAACGCTTCCGCGCGGCGGTCCACGAAGTCGGCAGCGAGGTGGCCCGCTAATGCCTGCCAGCAACACGATGTTTTACCTGCGGCCCGACGAGAATTGGGCCTACGGCGGCAGTGTGGCGGGCGTCGTCGCCGCAGACTATCTCCAAGACTGGCTGGTCGACGGCTTGCCTGGGCGCCCGGTCCGCAGTGTCGGCGGATCCCCGGGCGGCTTGGCGTTGACGATCACGAACGCGGCCGGGCCCGTCAGCCTGATTGTCGTCGGGCATCACAACCTGATTGTGCCGGTGACGATCGGCGGCGACATCACGGCGACGCTCACGCCCGCCGCGACGCGCACCCCACGCGGCCTCACGTTGAACCCGTTTGCGATCCTCGACACGCCGGTGACGACCGATACCCTCACCGTCACGGTCTCGGGGAACGACGTCCCCGAGGTCATCGGCGAACTGGCGGCGGGCGTGCTCCGCGAGATGACGCCGATCATGGTCGACGACGCCGCCTACGTCATCACCGACTTCGCGGACCCGGCGCGCGGCGTGGCGCTCTCGGTGCTCCCCTACGACCGCGGCCTCGAGCGCCGCACGCTGAGTGGCAAGCAGTATTACGACGGCGCCGACCTGGCGGATCTGATCGCGTGGTGGCAGGCGCAGCGCGCGAGCTCGCGGCCGTCGGTGCTGATTCCCGATCCCGATGTCAACGATGCGTGGTTCGTGAACTTCCAAGGCTTCTCGTACAAGCCGATTGGGCCGAAGTCCCGCGACCTCTATCTGGTGCAGTTCACCTTCGCCGAATACCCACGCGGGCGCTGGTAACACGTGGCCGTCATTTACGAAGAAGACTTCTCGGCGGGGCCCAGCACGTGGACGTCGATGAACGTCTACCACACGCCGACGGGCGTGGACATCGGCACCGACCCGTACGACCCTCTCTATCCCTACATCGTCGACGCGGAGAGCATGAAGGTCGCCTCCGGTCAAGCCGATTGGAGCGGCACGTACGGCGACTACGCCACGAGCGGGTTCGTCCTGCGCGGGTTCCCCGCATTTGATGGCACCCGCGCCCGCGTGCAAGCGACCTATACGCCGAACGCCACATCGCTCAGCCTCGCGGCCTTCCACCTGCCGATGATCGTGGTGGCCAACGGCGATCTCGTGCTGCAAGTCTCGGTGGAGCTGATCGGCGCGGACTATGAACTGGCGCTCCGCGCGTACCGCTGGGGCGGCGTAATAACCGAGACGGTGAATTACCCGTTCGTCGGCGGCACCCCCTACACCTTCCGCCTCGACTGGCAATGCGGCAGCGTCGTCGGCGATTTCGACGATGTGTTCGCCGACGGCTGGGTGCGGCTCTACATCAACGACGTCCTGGTGATCGAGCGCCTCGCCTTGGCGGTGTACATCGACTACACGAACGCCAACTTTGTCGATATGGTCTGGTTCGGGTACTACGGGTTGTTCGGCGCGGTCGACAACCTCCTGCTCGAGACGACCGTCGACGAGGACCCACCGGACGACCCGCCGGATTCGCCCACGCCGACGACGTTGCCGACGCCGATCGTCCCGACCTCGGAACCCTGTTGCGGCGCGACGCCCAATCCCACGCCCGGCGACGGGCCGATGCCCGCCGGGCCGGTGGTGGTCCCCATCTCGCCGGTGTGGGTGCGCAGTTGTGCGGGCGGGGGCGTGGTGCCGAGCGCCGTGGATCTGACCGATGCCGAATCGTGGGATTTCTAACCGTGAGGTGAGGTATGGCCGCTATTGGGAAATGGAATACGCCGAGTTCGGTCGTCACGCTCCTGACCACCGAACTGAATTCGCTGGGGAACGGCTCGGCGTCCGCCGCGTCGTCGGCGGTGGCCAACCAGACCAACCTGGATGTCTACGCCGATTTCGAGCTGGTGCTCGCCTCGCTCTCGCCCGCCGCGCCCAACTACTGCACGCTCTATCTGCTGGAAGCGGTGGATGGCAGCAACTACCCGTCGGCCACCGGCAGCGTGTTGCGGAATCAGCCGTCGCACATTCTGTGTACGTTCCCGCTCGACACCACCGGCTCGACGGCGCAACGAGTGGTGGTGCGCAACGTCGTGATTCCGCCCGGCAGCTTCAAGGTGGTGCTCGATAACCAAGCGGGCGTCGCCTTGGGCGCAAGCGGCAACACCGTCAAGATGCTGCCCTACAACGTCAATCTGAACGGGTAGCGGCGTATGGCTCGATCTCGGATCTTGGTCCCGCGTCTGCCGACCCCGAAGCCAGGGGTCGGTGCGTCGATTGACTGGTCGCATCCACTCGCCGCACAACTCTGCTTTGCGGCCTTGCTGAACGAATGGGGGGCGACGCAATGCCAGAACCTCGTGGGGCAGACGCGCGGCGACTTCTCCGGCAGCACCAAACCCTCGTGGATCGGCGGCCAGCGTGCGGGCCTGAATTTTCCGGGCGGCGCGAACACGGTGGGCTATCTGTCCTACGGGGCGGAGACCTGGGCCACGGACCTGGGGCGGAGCACCAGTAATCCGGCCACCTACGCCTTCCGCATCTACCGTGCGGATAGCACCGACGGCGTCGTGATCGGCCGCAACGACGGCAACACCATCTCGCCGGGATGGCAAATCTCCGTGTTCGCAACTTCGATGCTATTCACTCATGAGCAGTCCACTTCGAATCGTCAGACATCCTGCGCCGGCCTCGTGAATAGTAGTTGGCAGACCGTCGTGATTGTCGATGACGGCAGTCTCGTTTCCGCAAATGTTCAAATCTATCTTGACGGCATCAAGGTCGCGCATTCTGTTGACCAAGATGGCATCGGGACCTCGGGCTCCGACGCGGCGGAGACCCTGTATGTCGGCCGGGGCAACGCCAATTACGGCCTCGGGAATAACGGGTTTTTCGGCACGATTGATTGGGTCTACCTCTGGAAGCGGATGCTCACGCCGGGCGAAGTTCGCAGCCTCACACGGGATCCGTACCAACTGTTCCGCGATTCGGCGGCGCTGTTTACCGGGAGATTCGTCGAACCCGCCGCCACCCTGGCCGTCCTGAACGACCTCCAGCGTGCGGCCCCTGCCGCCGGGGCCAACGTCACGCTGACGCCGAGCGGCACCGCGTGGACGAGTTCGGCGTGGGTCGAGTTGATTGCCGCAGTGGGCGCCGACAGCATCCTGACCGGCTTGGTGGTGTCGACCGCGTGGGGGAATAGCTCCGTCGTCGATAACCACTGGGAAATCGACGTGGCGACTGGGGCGGCGGCGTCGGAAGTCGTGATCGCCACCTTCAAGGGCCGGATTCGCGGCATCTTTAGCGATGTCCAGGACAGCACGCAATGGATTCCCACCGTCCTCGGCATTGACGCGATCGCCAATGGGGCGCGGCTCTCGGCGCGCATTCGCACCGGCTCGACCGACACCACCGTCTGGACGTGCGCCGCGACCTATATCCACAAACCGTTGTCGGGGACCATCCTGACCACGGCTCAGCCCTTGATCGCGCTGCCCGCCGCCGCCGCCGCCGTGTCCGTCACGGCCAGCGGGACGCCGTGGGCGAACGGTGCGTGGGTGGAACTCCGGGCGGCCAGCGGCGCGGCCCTCGTCCTGACCGGCATCGTGTTGAGTGCGGACACGTCGGGTGAGTGTGAATTCGATCTCGGCACCGGAGGCAGCGGATCCGAGACGGTGATCACGACGGTGCGGATCGTCGCCGAGGGGGCGTCCACGTATTTCGGCACGTACCCGCTCTCCGTCCCGCTGGACAACATCGCCGCGTCCACGCGCATCGCCGCCCGCCTCCGACACGCCACGGCGTCCGCCGGGGGGATGGTGGCGCTCATGGGCTTCGAGAAACCCCTATGAGTATGCTGACGGCGACCCCCCTCCGATCCGCCCCGTCCGCGGCCGCCGCGCCGACGGTCGCCGACGCGGCGTCGGTGTGGGCCAATACCGCGTGGGTCGAACTGATTGCCTCGACGAGCGGCGTGACCGCGCTGGCGGGCATCACGCTGTACGTCGTGTCGGGCGGGAGTTTCTCGGGTCTCGATCTCGAAGTCGACGTGGGGGTCGGCGGCGTCGGCGCGGAGGTGCGCGCCGCCACCATCCGCTTACGCATGGAGAACAGCGGGACCGGGACCTACAAGGCGTTCCTGTTGCCGATCCCGGTGGGCGGCATCGCGGCGGCGTCCCGGATCGCCTTTCGGATTCGCAACAGTGCGGCGGTCGCGCGGGTGTGGAGTTGCGGCCTGCTCTATTACCACGACCTCGCGTCGGACCAGCAGACCACCGAACCCCTGCTGTGCGTTCCGGCCGCCGCCACCGGGGTCACCCTGACGCCGAACGCCTCCGCCTGGACGAATTCGAGTTGGGTCGAAGTGACCGCGGGGCTGGCCAGTCCGATTCATGTGGTCGGCGTGGTGATGAAGGCGGCGTGGGCGGTCGACTATGAGTTGGACATCGGCACGGGCGGCGCCGGTTCGGAGACGGTCATCACGACCCTCCGCGACACGTTCTTCATCGCATCCGCCGGGCGCCAGAACTGGCACCTACTGCCGGGCCCGTTTCCGCTCGCCACCTCGACGCGCATCGCCGTGCGGCTGCGCAAGGCGGGGACGTCGGTGACCACCGCGCCGGTGACGCTGCTCTACTACACGCGCGTCGCCGACCTCGATGTTGCGGGCGCGACCCTGTCCAGCGCGAGTGCCCTGTCTGCGCCGACCGTCCGCGACTACGAGAGCGTGACGGGCGCCTTCCGCAGCAGCGCCGCGGCCCTGACCGCCCCGACCGTCACGCCCGGCGCCGTCACGAACCTGGGCGCGACCATCGCCAGCGGTGCCGTCCTCCGGCCGCCCGTCGTCAATCGCGACGTCGTCCTCCTGGCCAATACGATCACGGCGACGATCAGTGCGGGGGCGGTGCTGCGTGCCCCGCGCCGCGTCTACGACCCGGCCGCGCCGACGCACCTGGCGCTCGACCCGGACATCTGGTGCGAGCTCCGCCTCGCGCAGTTCCCGGCCGACCTTGAGACGCTCGTCTATCGCTTTGCCTTCACCCCGCTCGCCGATACCACGTACAAGGAAGGCCGCCTGATCTCGGTCGGCCCGTGCAGCCGGACGATGAGTGACATCGACGGCAACTTTACGCCGGGCAAGACCATCATCGTGCTCGATGACAGCGACGGCGCGCTCCGCAGCTTGCTGGCCCAAGACACCGGCACCGAATACTTCGTCAATCGCGAGGCGGTGATCTATCTCTTGTCCGCGGCCGGGCGCGCGGCCGGTCTCACGCCGCGCTCCCTCTTCCGCGGCTGGATCAGCGACGTGCAGGCGCTGAAGGGGCGGCGCGTGCAGATCGAGATCACCGATGTCGTCGCCGCGCAATTCTCCGGCTTCAATCTCGACAAGACGTTCCCGTCGGTGACGCTCCAAGCCCTCTCGCCGATCACGCCGGACGCGCTCAAGAATCAGGTCCTGCCGATCTATGTCGGCGAGCACTCCGACAAAGGCGCGCGCGGGCCCGGCGAGCCCGATCCCCACCATGACACCAACGGCCTGTCCGCCGAGAAAGGCCTCGTGCCGGTCTTCGACCTCGGGGACTGGCCGCTCGACGGCTCCTCCAGCGTCAGCACCGTGCTGCGCGCGCCGACCAACCTGGTCGCGACGCGGATCGGGGATGTGCCGCCGGTCAAGACCTTGGCGACCGTCGTCGCCGAATTGCAGGCGTCCGTCACCGCGTTGACGACGGCGGCGGATTGGGGGTCCATCATCGGGTTCGCGGACGCGGACGCGCTTGAGGCGCTCGGCACCGTGCCGGACACCTATGTCGCGCTCGCGCAGGTCATCGGCTACGGCGACCTCGAGGCGCTGCTCGGCGGGTCCTCGCAGTACACCTACGCGGTCTCCGCGATTACCGCCACCGGCGAAACCCGGATCTGCGAGCCGGTGACCGTGGTCGGGCCGCGCGTCTTGGATTCCGCGCACTGCATCCGGCTCACGTGGACCCATGCCGATGCCGCCGCCGAAGCCGCCACCGTCGCGTTTCGCATCTGCGGGCGCGCGTACAAGCCGGAGGACGAACTGCCCACCACGTGGCTGACGGCCCTCAACAACCGCGGCACGTGGGTGGACCCGGAAACGACCTACGACGACGATGGCCGCGATGCCGAGAAGCCGGCACCCGGCGGCGCCTTCCACACCGCCAACGCCGATCCCAATATGTGGGGGCTGATGGCGATCTGCCTCGGCTACGGCTACGACCTGATCGACATCTTCGCGTCGAATTTGTCGCAGTACCACGAGCCGAAACGGATCGCGTTGCCGTCCTCGGCGCACGGCACGGAAGTCGTGACGTGGACCGATCCGCACTGGCCGCACCCGGACCCGTGGATCGAAATGAACGGCATTCGGTTCACCGGCTTCTATCTGCGCGGCCACCGCTTGGCGGCCCATCGGGACGGCACCGTGACGGTCGCGGTCAATCTCTGCGGCCCGCACGACACCGCCAGCCCGCCGCGCCTGATTGACCAGGCGTATCGCCAATTGCTCTTTGTCCTCAACGAGCACGTCGCCAAGAATCACGGCACCGGGTATCGCGCCGGCGCCTACTGGCCGCTCGAGACCTACGACAACGGCGACGCCTTGTTCCAGACCTCGCAATTCGAAGCCTGCCAGGCGACGACGGTCGGGTGGGTCGGCGGCCTCGGCCATCTCGGCGCGATTGCGATCACCGAGCCGACCACGGTGCGCGAATTCCTGCGACGCTTCTGCCGGACGTTCGGCTGCCACCTCACGACCAATCATCACGGCCAAGTGTTCCCGTTGCTGATCGACCCCGGCGTCCTGCCGACGAGCGGCCGCGCCCTGCGGGAGCACATCGAGATCCTCGACATCAACGACGCCGTGTTGGCGCACACCGAAGTCCTCAATCGCATCGTCGCGCAATTTCACTGGGATAGCGACGGGCAGAAGTTCCGCGTCGAGAACCAGCTCACCGAGGATCTCGTCTCGATTGCCGCGCACGCGCCGGGGGCCGTCGTCGGGAGCCTGGATCGGCGCGGGCTCCGCAAGGAGGAGCGCGAGCAGCACTACACCAACGATGCGACGACGGCGGCGGATGTGACCGCGAAGGTCCTGGCCCGCCGCTTCCGCCGCCCGCGCTACGTCACCGTCACCGTGAACCTGATGGGCCTCGACTACGACATCGGCAGCGTCGTCTTCCTGACGCACTCCGACGGGTTGGGCGTGGACGGCGATGTCGCCGTGCCGATGTTGGTGATCGAACAGACGGTCGATGCCACGCCGCCCGCCTCCGTGACGCTGCGGTTGCAAGACCTGCGCACGATGATTCAGCGCCTCGAAATCGAGTAAACCGGGTGTGCGAAACAGCACACCGTGGTGCCGCCGCAACCGACTAGGCTTATCGCAATTCGCCTACGCCTGCGCGAAAGGAGAACCCCCGCGTGCCGAGTGACGCCAGTTGGACGCAGATTCTCCTGTTCTTGACGACCGTGGCCGGCTTCGTCTACACGGCGTGGCGCGAGAGTCGCACCCGGCGCTGGGCGACCGAGGACCGGATCGCCAACACCTTGGAGATCGTCACCAAGGCGAAGGCGGAAGCGGAAGCCACGCGGATCAAGACCGAAGCGGTCGCCGAAGCCTTGCGCGTCGAGGGCGTGCGGGTCGCCGCGCAACTGCGCGAGGAGGCGCGGATTGCCGCCGAAGTGCTGCGCGTCCAGACCGCGACCAACGCCGCCGACATCAAGCGACACGGCGTGATCGAAGCCGCCCGCATCCGAGAGACGCAGCAGCAGGCCGCCGACGCCATGATGCTCAAGATCGAGGAAACCAAGGACGCGGCCAACGAAGCCTACAAAGAGGCGAACCACGTCAACCGGAAGATCGAGAACCTGAATGACCGGCTCGTCGCCCAGAGCGAAAAACAGGACGGCCTGAGCGCCGAGGCCGCCACGACGATCGAGCACATCGACCAGCGCGGCGCGGCGCTCGCCTCGCAAGGCGCCGACACCAACATTCGCGTGCGCGCGATCGAGCAACAGACCGGCGCGACGACCGCAGCGCCGCCGAAGCCCAAGAAGTAGGAGCCTCATGAAAGTCGCCTTCCGCGATCACCGCGGCAAATACGGCACCACGTGGGACGGGCCGACACTCGTCTTCAACCGCGACGCCATCGGCCTCGGCGAAACCTTCGAGATGGTCGTGCTCGAGGGCGGGGGGGTCGTGGTGACGCCGCCCGGTCCGCCGACGCCGCCGCCCCCGGCACCCGGCCCCACGCCCGAGCCGTCCGCCCGCTACGTGGCCGCCGTGAAGGCCCAGCTCGAAGCCGAGGGCGTCAATTTGAGCGGGGCGTGCGGCGCCTTCGCGATCACCAAGCGCGTCGCGTGGGGGCTGCGGAGCTTCGGCGTGGGCCTGGTGGCGAAGCCGGGCGGCAACCAGTGCGAGGGATACAGCACCGACTACATCTGCTTCCAGAACGGCGATGGCGTTGATCTGCTCGGGGACGCGGGTGGCCAGAACACGCCGCAGTGGGCCGACAAGCCCGGCGAATTCACGGGCGAGAACCGCTGGCGCGCCCCGCTGCCGCAGTGACCACGCACCGGAGGAACGCTGATGGATCTCCCCGTCCTGATCCGCACCGATCGCGGCGTCCTGGCCTTCTGGCCCAACGGCTGTATCAGTTATCGCGACACCCCGAGGCCCGCATGAGGGCCGCCCTCGTCGCCGTCGTGATCTGTATGGGGGCGATACCGATCAGCGCCCAGGAACCGGTGCGGCGCGTCCCGGATGCCGTCACCTGGCTGACGGCCTCGGCCAATCCGATCGTCGCCGTGATCCTCGCTGCGCGCTCCGACGCGCCGCGGTGCCGCCTGACGCAACTGGGGATCTCCGGCGGCATCACCACGACGGTCGGGCTGCTCGCGCAGCACTACGTCACGTCGCCACGGCCCTGCGTCGGGTCGCCCGGGTGCAGCGGCAATGGCGCGCCCTCGCTGCACACCGCGTGGGGCGTGCTCGGCATCTCGCGCGGCGTCCATTCCGGCTTGGGCATCACCTTCAGCGTCGCCATGGCGGTCGGCACCGCCGGCGGGCGCGTCGATGCGAGGCGCCACACGCCGCGGCAGGTGCTCGAGGGGCTGGTTCTCGGGAGCGCGGCGGAATGGGCGGGGCAGCGGCTGCTCCGGTGTGACACGCCATGACCTATAAACTGACGCTCGTCGCCCTGCTCCTCGTCGCCTCGCGCGTCTCGCCGGCCGCCAGCGGGCTCTGCGGGATGCAGCTCAATCAAGCCGCCGTCGTCTTCTGCGAGACCTTCGACACGCCGCAGCCAGACCGCACGTCGCGCACCGGCGACCTCGACGAGAACGTCTGGGGCGTCTCGCGCGCCGTCGGCCAGCAGAACGGCCCGAACCCGTGGCCGACGTCGAAGCACGGCGGCTGCGACCTGATGACGACCGTCGTGCCGCCGAACGACGTCCGCATCTGCAACGGACGGCTCGTGAACGTCGTGAACGACGCGCACAACGTCATCGTGCTGGCCATGTACCCGAAGCAGCCCTTCGATTGGGCGAACCGCACCGGCACGGTGAGCTTCGACGTGACCAACGATACGCAGGGGACGCACGGCGCGTGGCCCGAGTTCTGGATCACCGACCTGCCGATCCCCGCGCCGTTTGCGCACTTCGGCTCGTGGATCGCGAACCCGCGCCACGGGTTCGGCCTTCGCTTCGCGACCGCGGCGAAGCCCGGCGACGTCGGGTACTGCGACTACACGCCGCCGTTCGACTCGTGGCGGTTCACCGTCGACAGCGCGATCGTCATCCGCGATTACGTCTATGAGGACACGGCGGCCGGGGACCTCGGCTCGACCGCGTCGACCCCGCCGCTCACGGTGACGCCGCTCGCGTGCGTCAAGCAGACCGCGACGCGGCAGGCGTGGGGCGACCCGCTCGGGCCGCTCAACCACATCGAGATCCGCATCGCGGCGAACCTGATCGAGGTCTGGGCGTCCGACGCCGGGTCGACCGTGCTGCGACACATCGCCGACGTCACCAACGCGCGGCTGCCGTTGACGCGGGGCCTGGTGTGGCTCGAAGACGCCCACTACAACGCGAGCAAGGGCATCTGTCCGCAGGAAGACGGCACGGGCGGCAACCTGCCCGCCTGTCAAGACGACCATGCCTTCGGCTGGGACAACCTCGCCTTTGACGGCCCGTTCGTGTATCGCGACTTCAGCTACGACGCGCTGGATGCGGCAGGGGTCGGCCCGACGCTCGGCGACGGCAGCGCCTCGACGCTGCTCGGCCAAGACTCACCCGCCAACGGCGCCAGCGCGTGGAGTGTCTTGGCGATGCCGGCGAACCCGCAGGCCGCTGCGGTGCGCGTGCTGTTCAACGCGTTCGTCTCCACGGTGCCGTCGATCCTGACCGTCACGGTCAACGGGCACGCGCACGTGCAGGCGTGGCCGTATCCCAACACGCCGTCGGGCCCGTTCGCGGGGCCGCAGGGCGGCACGTGGCGCACCGACGCGCTCACGATCCCGATCACCGACCTCGTTGCCGGGACGAACGTCGTCACCATCGGCGCCGATCAGGGGATCACGATCGCGAACGTCAACATCGTGCTCGTCGACGTGCCAGGCGGCGTGCCGGTGCTGCCGAACTCGAACGACGCGTACCCAGGCACCACGCCGCCGCCGATCGTGCGGCCGGCGACGAACGTGCGGATCGTCCCATGAACGCCGAAAGCATGTGGACCTCGGCGGGCCTCGCCAGAGAGCTCGCCTTCATTCGGACGATTCTCGAATTACAGGTCAGCGTCGCGCAGCGCCTGGGCCGCTTCCCCTCGCCGGCCGAACTGCAACACGCCTATCATGAGGCGAACCCCGGCCCGGACCGGGGCGTGCCGCCGACATGAGAGTCGTGCTGATTGTGTTCGTCGTCGTGGTCCTCTACTACCACTTCGTGTTTCGTGAAGACGAGTGACGGCAGCCGGTATATGCCGGTATATGCCCGTATATCCCCTTTGCCGTCTCACCCGTTGGGCGGGAGGCCTCAGCATCTTCCCGTGCGGCGGCCCTCATTCCGAGGGGCAGGGAGTTGACCGATACCCTGTGCGGAGACGGCAAACCCACAACGCGCGGCCGGGACACGTTAAGACCCCCCCGCATTCCAGCACCCGGTTGGCTGGCGCTAAGGGATGCCCGCTTTTAGGCGGTCAAAGCCCCGCGCTGGCAAAGTCATACGGCGTGTCCCAGCACGCCCAACACATCAAGCGGGCCACGGTCCGCCTAACGCCCGAACCTTTCTATTCTGACCCCCATCTGACCCCCAGCCCCGCGAGCGCGGACCGAGGGTGTGAAATTGCTAAGGAATTTGGAGGCGCCGAACGGATTTGAACCGTTGATCGAGGTTTTGCAGCCCTATACCCGCACTTTTCGAGGTTCCGGTTCCGGCCTGTTTCGCGAATTTCCTAAGCATTTTGCCGGGTTGACTTCTCGTTGGTTATCTGTATTCGTCGTTTTTGACCCCTGTTTATTTCTCATTCTGACCCCCGCCTGACCCCCGACGACGTTCTGGGCACACCTTCCAGCCACCGTGTAAACTCGTCGAATTCTTCTCGTGTCAATCGGCAACCATAAGGCACTGCCCGCCCATCGTCCACGCGGGCAAACCGTCCGCAATAGCGGCACGGTCCCCAATCTTCGACTGGTGGTGGAGGAACCGGTGAATGCTTGCCGAAACACAGAAACTCAGGTCGTCTCATGTCCGCCGCCCTCATGCCCCGAGGCCCGCCAGCTTCTGGGCGGCCTCGCGCAGGTCATCCGGCGAGACGATGTTGTACCGCTGAAAGACCGCGAACGTCCGATGCCCGGTGAGCGCCATGGCGACCTTGGCGGGCACGCCCCGCCGGACCATGTTGCGGATCGCGGTGCGGCGAAAGTCATGGCCCAACTTGCCGGGCTGGCCGGCGGCCACGCACGCCGCGGCCCAGGCCTTATCGAATCGCTTGATGGGTTTCGCCCGTCGGGGCGAGTCCTTTGCCGCGCCCCCCCGCTTCGTCGCGTAGGTCCGAAAGAACAGCCACCGACAGATCACGCCGGTCGCGGCCAGTGCGTCGACCTTGTCGCGTTGCTCCCGGAGGACGCGCCGAAGTTCCGGCGTAAACGGGAATTCGCGCGCGTCCTCATTCTTGGTCGTGTGGGGATCGAGGGTGAGCGTCCCGGCATTGAAGTCGACTTGGCGCCACTCCAGCGTTAAGACCTCGCTCGGGATGCGCCACCCCGTGATGTAGGCGACCGTCACGACCGGCCGCAGCTCTGGCGGCAACTTCGCCCGGACGGCTTCAAAGGCGGCGGCCTCGAAGTAGCCAAGCCGGACATTGTGCTCGGCCAGATTGGCGATGTGGGGCGCCGCCGTGCTGAGCCGCTCGTGCTGCGTCGCGAGCGAGAACATGCGGCGCAGGAGGATGAGATCCTTATTGACGGTGGCCGCCTTGGCGCCCTCGTCCAATCGGTGTTGCGTGAACGCTTCGATGCGGTCCCGGCGAATCTGGTGCATCTTGGTCCCGCCGCCGAAGAACGGCTCGAGATGCAGCCGGAAGCGATACTCGTTCTCGCGCAGGGTCTTGCGATCATTGTTGCGGTAGTTGGCGACCACGGCTTGGTACGCCTCGGTCAGCGTGATCGTGTTGATGTCGGGACCGACGGCCACGCCCTTGTTGCGGTCCGCCATCAGCGCCGTCCACGCCCGCATCGCCAAGCGTTCGTCCGCCGTCTTCGTGCTGCGCTTCACGGGTCGGTTCGTCGCCGGGTCGTGATACCGCATCGTCCAGATCGTGCGGCCCTTGTTTCGAATGAGGCCGGTGCCCTCGATGGTCTGCGTGCCGTCGGGGCGTGTCTTGATCGTCAGATCGTGTCCGCGTGGCACTACTGGCCCCCTTTCGTTGCCGCGTTTGCTTCGTCGTCGTCGACTGTCTCCAGCGGCTTCCCGGTGGCGACCCGGACGGCGTCTTGGGTCTTACCGCAATAGCCGCAGCGGGTTTGGTCGAGACGGCTCGTGTTCCGACAGAGCACACCCATACGTCATGACTGCCTCCTCACTGCACATGCCCGCAGCGGCGACACCGCCGCCAGCACCAGCGCACGTCGTTGCCGCGGTCGAACACCTGCTCGACGTAGGCGTGCCTGAACCAGCACCGCCACCCGGCGCGCTTCCATTGGCCCCGCGTCCTTCTCATTGGTCGCCTTTCGGCGCATCCTCTTGCGCGGCGAGAGCTTCCTCGCGGGTGAGCAGGCGATTGAGCCGCACCCCGGGCGGGGGCGCGGGCAGCTCCTCCGAGAGCACTTGCCCGCCGGGGTTGCAACCCATCTCGTGGGCGCGGCGGATCGCGGCCAGCCCCCATTCCGCGCCCGGCATGGACTGCGGCAAGAGGTGCGCCCGCGCGGCCTCGGCGTCGTCGTCATCGACCTGGACGATTGCCACCCCGAGGAAGCCGCCGCGCTCCGCGTCGGCAAACGAGAGCCAAAACGTTTTCATCCCCATCCCTTACGTCCCCCTTTTCCAGCGCGATCCTATACCGAGGCAGCCTTGGAAGGCTAGCATGGTAAGATAGGCAACTTTCCAGCGAGGGCCGCGCCATGACCGACGAGAACCAGACCCGACGCCACGCCGCGATGTTCCAAGCGGCGGCCGAGAAATACGGCTTCCCACAACCCACCGTCGACGAACTCGCCGACGAGGCCCGCTCCACCGCCTACCTGCGGGCGCTGGTCGCCCACGTCCACAAACACGACTGGTCTGCCGCGCACGAACTCCGCGTCGGTCGCCCGCAAGCCGAGTGGACCGCCGCCGACGTGGAGTCCTTCGACCGGCTGCTCCTCGGGAAGACGCGGCCGTCGCACGAGCTCGACCCCGGCGTGCACGTCTTTCACGGCGTGGATCTCGGCGATCAGTTCCCCGTCACCGAGGCGTGCCTGCGCGAGCTCGCGCACGACAGCCTCGAGCACCTGATGGACATGCGGCGGCGCGGCCCCGAGAAGCCGCTGCCGATTCTCGCCGTCGTGCTGCTGACGACGGGCCAGGCGAAGCTGGTCATGCCGCCGAGTGATGACCGGATCGGGATGTTGAAGGCGCTCGCCCGGACCCAGCCGGTGTTCGGGTTCGCGCTGACGTTCGACGGCTGGCAGCACCACATCGAGCGCGCCGACGCCACCGGCAAGCCGGCCAAGGCCGGGAAGGTCGACGCGATCTTCCAGCACGTGATGACGCGGGAGCTGCGCTTGGTCAAGCGCCGGACCTATCGACTGGAGGGCGCACGGCGCAAGCGCGTGGTGTTCGACGACCCGCCGCCGCCCGACATGAACCCGCGCGATCCGACCAGCCCGACGCTCGACGATCCCTACGCCGAGATATTCGTCACCGTGCCGCCGGTGCGCGGCCCGCAGTAACAGGAGAGGACCCGATGGACCTTGACCGCCTCTACGACATTCTCCGCGCCACGACCGTGCAATTGCGCAAGGGTGCCGAGATTGAGCGCGAGCGCGTCGGCCATCTCGACGTGACGCACGTCTGGGCGATGCCGCACGAGAGCGAGGCGCAGCCGCACGTCGAGAAAGTGGATTGCGAACTGCTCGTGATCGGCGTGGACCGGGCGCGCGCCGAGCCGCTCAAGGCGGAACTCCAGACGATCTTGGATGACTACCCGGCGCCCGAGCGGCTCGCCGGCGGGCCGTCCTACATCGAACTCGGCGCGGCGATCGGCGACCAAGGCGCGGCGTTTCAGCTCTTCGCGCTCGGCCAAGTGCTCGGCCTCTGGAAAGTGATCACGCCGACGATGTTCGGGATCACGGGCGCGGAGGCGAAGACCCTTGCCGGCCAAGGCTTCGTGATGGTCTCGGGCTACCGGCGCAAGCCGTAAAGGAGCTGGTTATGGACGACGCCATCCTGCGGGAATTGACCCTGCTCCGACACGGCCTCTGTCCCGCCTGCCTGCACCCGCTCCCGGCCCAGCGCCCGCGCACCTACACGTGCTCCGAGGCGTGTCACGCGGCGTGGATCGCGCAGATCATCGCGCGCCACGGCGAGACGCGGCCGATCACGTCGAGCGCCACCGGCAAAACGTACTTGGTGCCGACGCGCGTCATTCTCGAGCAGGGCATTACCGGCGCGGATCTCCCGCGCTTTCCCGAAGCCCCCCCGACGAAGCCGTAATGCTCCTGCATTGGATTCTCGACGAGGACGGCGACCCCCAAGCGGTCGACCTGTTCACGTGGGCGGCGTGGATAGAGGACCGCCCCGCCGAGCGGGTCATCCTGCAGGATCGCCCCACGCCCGGCTGCATGGTCTCGACGGTGTTCCTCGGCCTCGATCACAGCTTCCGCTTGGAACCTGGGCCGCCGGTGCTGTGGGAGACGATGATTTTCGGCGGGCCGTTCGATGGGTTCCACGATCGCTACACCAGCCGCCTCACCGCGCTGCGCGGCCACGCGCGGGCGCTCGCCTTGGTCGAGGCGTACTACCGCGTGCCGCGCAAAACCAAACAGGCGATGCAGAAGTTTTTCTGCGGGGACCAGCGGCGCGTGCAGCCGTCCGAGGCCCGACGGCTGCGGCGCGCACTGCTGCGCCTCCAGTGGGCCGCCTAAATCACCAGGCCATTGATCGACAGGGGTCGGTCCTCATAGGCGTCCGCCATCGTTTTGAGGAGGACGCGCACCGTGGTGCCGCCCGTGATCCCCGCCGTCGAAATCCCTTGGTCGTCGGCCGTGTCGGCCAGCGCCGTCCGCACCGCGAGGGGCAGCGATCCAAACGTTGAATCGAGGGTCACGCCTCCACTGAAGAGGGAGGGCGGCGGACTGCCCGTCGCCGCCGCGTAGATCGCGCCAAACCGCTGGACGAAGCTGAACACGCCGAGCACCGTGCGCACGACGGCCGCCCACGTCAACGCGGTCGTCACCCACCCCGCCGGGAGGTTGGCCGCTTCCAAGAACGCCTTCGTGGCCGTCACTTGTCCGCCGGTCAGCGTCGCCGTCAGATCCAGCGGCAACGCCTGCACATCCACTTGGCTCGCCAACAGTGCATGGTCGCTCGCGGAGAGATCCGCCCCCACGACCATCCACGGTTCCACGCCGTAATCCATGGCCCCATACGCGCCGGCAATGACATCCCGGAAGTATTTCGGCCGACGCCGATCCGCGTCGGTCCCCGCCCCAACCACCGGCACGACGTAGAGGCGATTCGCCATCCCTCCTTACCTCTCGGCCTCGATGATCCGCTCGGCGCAGTGCGTGCAAATCCGCTGGACCCCGGCGTTGGTCGGACTCAGCCCGCTCACCCGATAGACAATCGCCGCCCCGCAGTGACGGCACGCGCCGGTGAATTGGTTGGTCATCACCTTCCACGTCCACGGTTCGTCGACGCGGAAGCAGACCCACCACTCGACCGGCGCGTGGGCGTCGAGATACTCGACCACGCCGTGTTCATCGAACGACGCGCGCCGTCCAATCGGCCAATCCATGTCAATGCATGTCAATACATATTCACCTTTCAGCGGCTCCCCGGATCGCTATCCGGCTCCGGCGCTGAAGGCGTTTGCGACCACGGTTTGGATGGCGCGGGATCGAGCGCCTCGAACAGGGCGAGGTCCGGGCGCACGTCTGCGGGCCTTTCAAACATATCGAGGAAGGTCGCCGTGGGACAGATCAACGCCGGCGATCCGACCAGCGGCCCGTCCGCGAAGTTCACCAGCCGGTGTTCCACTTTGGTGGTGCCGCAGCGCCCGCAGCGAATCATCGCGTCCTTCATGGGGTGCCTTTCAGGGGCAGTTTGCGGACGGGCTGCAATCTAGGCACTCCTGTCATACCTAGTTCCCAGCCCCGTTGAACAGGTGATGCCCTGAATCGCTGCCTGCGTTCAATCAGGGTACTGTTGCCCGCAAGACCTTCACACCTTCACAGAAACTCTTGCGCGAACCGCTCGAGGCGTTGGCGCCGGGACACCGTGTCGGCTTCCAAGGCCGCCAGGACCTCGCCCGCCGCCTGCACCTCGGCCGCCAACTTGGCGAGCGTCGCGCGCGCCTCGGCGAGCCGCCGCACGAACTCCTCCCCGCGCACGATGTCCTGCACCCCGCCGCCGCCGCCGTGGCCTGGCGCCTGTTCCCGCCACTCTCGTTCAAACTCATGCTCCGGTTGTGCCGTCGCGCTACTGGTGTGCCCGTTCCCCCCGTGGCCGCCGTTCCCGCCGTTGCCATGCGCTCGCTCCACCGCGAGGGCGCGATACGTCCGCACGGCTTGCCGCAACGAGTTGACCGTGGGTTTCAAGCCCGCCTTGCGCGCGAGCGGCATCAGGCGGTCGGCTTCGGCGTGCACCACGGGCGCGGTCGGGTTCACGTGCGCGATGACGAACTCTTTCAGCGATCCTTTTTCCAACATGCGTGGCTCCTTGGGGTTACGGGTTGACGGTCGGCACATGGTCGGCGATGAAGCGCACGAGCGCGGTGAGGATCACCGCCGGCGGGATCGGGCCGAACCGGGGTTGCGAGAACAACTCGCGGAAGGCCGCGCCGAGCGACGCGCGGGAGGCGTCCGCCTGTTCGCTAATGAACGGCGCGAGCTCGACCAAGGCGGGGGACGTGATCATCACGTCCCGCTGCGCCGCCAGGAGCGCCCGGATCATTTCCCGGTCTTCCATGATGTTTTGGGCGTTCGCGCGCCAGATGTCGGGGTACAAGGCCGGGCCGACCGTCTCGGCGTTCGCCACGTAGCGGTCTAAGGACTCGAGCGGCAGTTCGATGAGCAGGCCCGCCACAATCCAACAGCGCGCCACGAGGCGCTTGAAGACGCGCACGTCCTCGGCCGTCACGCCGTCCGGGAATTTATCGGGCTGAGTCATCGGTCTTTACGGCGGCGAATACGTTCCTGACTTCTGTCTCCAGCCGGTCGGCGCACCGTTTGTGGCAGAACGAGGTAAAGATGACGTCCTCCTCACCCCAGCCGATGTCGGCGTCGTCCCGATTCTTGCCGCAGCGATACGCTTTCACTCGAACCGGATGCTCCGGCGCGGTGATTTCGAGCGAACAGATGTCGCAGAACCACTTGATCATGTCGTCAGGCCTCATGCGCGGCGAGCCAGCCGTCGAGATCGAAGGGCACCACGAAGTCGCTTTGCGGCAGGTGTTGAATCCAGTCGGCTTTCAACCGCTGATGCAGGCGCACGGCGCGCTCATCGGGCACGCCGACGTGGAGCAGGACCGCGAGCGCGAGTTGGGCCGGGCCGCTGCCCGCGTAGCCCCAATTGAAACCGTCTGGGCTGTGATTCCACAGGCGTTGCGACGGCGCCGGGTCCAAGAGGCGGCCGTCGACCAGGACGGTGCGCGTGTCCATAAAGCCGCTCATGATAATCATTTCTGTACCGCCGCTTCAACAATCGCGCGGGCCGCAACGAGCCGGTCGCGCAACTGGAGAATTGCGCCGCTGGCCACGCCTTTCACGTAGGCCCACTCGTGCGACTCCCACCCCTCGGGCACGTGCCGATCATTCGCGAGCCGCTCGGCCAAGCATTCGAGGCCGTCGGCGATCTGTTGGCGTGTCATGTCCGGCGTCCTCCGGCGGTAGGCATTGGGGATTTGGAATTGGGGATTGCGGGCGATCTTGGCGGCCGTCTGTTCGTCGAAGGCGGCATCGTCCTCGATGAGGATGTCGCCCGAGAGATCCCAATCCATCTCGTGCTCCGCCTGCCGCAGCAACGGGCCGAGCACGCGAAACACTGCCGCGGTCTGCGGCCACCGACGCCGGACCGCTTCATCCTGACCGATGACTTGCATCAACTCATCGATCAGGTTCCCGGCGCGATCCCAATGCCCGCCGCTCATGCGTTCTCCTCCAGCAACTCCGCGACGGTGGCGAGCCGCGCCGAGACCAGCGGCCACTCTGCGATCGAGAACGTCAACTGGCCGGCAGAACGACCGCCCGGTCCGGTCGGCACAAACGCGAGGGTGCTCGATGCGGTAAACAGGCGGCAGTGAACGTGACTGCCAAGCACGCGGTAGCGCAGGCGCATCGCGAGCGGGCGATCACAGAGTTGGCAACTGCCGCTCGCGGACCATTCGCTGCACTCGTGCCCGCTGCCACTCACCACATCGGCGCGCAAGGTGGCGATTTCCTCGGGCGTGATGCGGCTCGGCACGTCGAAGACCGGATCGTCGCCGCGCCGCAGCACCTCGAAGATGGTCGGCGCGTCGCGGAAGTACTGGCGGACGTGCTCGATGAACGTGAGCGCCACGCCCCGCACGGCCCCGGCCGTGCCGGGATGGCGCAACGCCAGTTGCAGCAGACTCGCCAACTGGAACGCCGACGTCGGCCGGAGCACCATCGTGATCGGCGCTTCGTGGGCGGCCATTTCGGCGACCAGCATCTCCAGGGTCTCGTCGTCGGTCGTCATGGGCGTCTATCCTTTCCGCATGGCGCGCGTGATCGCCTCGACCACGTCGCGGACATCGCGCGTCCAGTCGGGCGCCGTACGCCAGTCGTCAATGGGGTGGTCGGCGGGCCACGGCCAATAGCAGCACGCCCCGCCGCGTCGGAAGTCCGTCCCGACACGTTCCTCGCCATGCCACGGCAGGACCACGGCCGCCGGGGGGACGATCCCGTGCGTCGGCCGGGCGAATTGTTGCGCGTCCAAGTCGATCAGGAGATCGCGCAGGCGCAGCACCAGGTGGCCGTCCCATGGGGACGCGACCGGCGGCCCTTGGCGCGGCAACCCGTCCCCGCCCGCCCGACGCTTGAGCGGATCGTTGCTGACGAGCCACGCGCCGCGCGCGAGCTGCCCGACGTCGCCGCCCGGGGCGCCGTCTTCCACCCATTGCAGGTACGCGGCGTTCGCGGCTTCGCAGACGACCAGCCGCGGCTCGGCGTCCAGCCCGAAGCGCGCCAACACGTCGAGGCCGATGCGCGTCGCCAGGACGCAGCGCGGGCCCGGCTTGGCGCGCGCCTGCAACGCCGGGGGGGCGTAGCGCACCAGCCGCGTGAGGATCTTCGTGACCGTCATGGCTACCGGGTCACGGGAGCACCCACACTTCGCGGATGGCGATCCCCGGCACCGCGCCGAAGATCGTGCGGCCCGATCCGCAGCACGCGAGATACTGCGGCTTCCACGGGCCGTAGGAGCGCGTGCGCCGATTCGCGCGCGCCGCTTGGCGCACGGTGTAGTGCGTGGTCTCCTCAATCTGCCGCGCCGCATAATACTCGACCTGCGCGACGCGGTAGTAGACGCGGCGCCCCTCAAGCAAGGCGGCGTCCCAGCAGTACTCGGCCTCCTCGCACCACGCGTGCGCGTACACGGTGCCGACGGCGTCGTGCGCGCGCGCGA
>Ga0105249_10000531_pt1 | contig 35092 bp, 34 predicted proteins | sample KBSS44metaG_FD_81522 | JGI IMG/M metagenome (GOLD analysis project Ga0105249, IMG submission 81522) | Switchgrass rhizosphere microbial communities from Kellogg Biological Station, Michigan, USA - KBS S4-4 metaG | ecosystem: Host-associated > Plants > Roots > Rhizosphere > Soil | place...
ATGACCGGCGCCGACACACAGCAAACCGCCATCCGGATCGAGGGCGAGGCCGAGGGCCGCACTCCCGTGGTGTGCACCATCCGCGAGCCCGTGAGTGTGGTCGTGCACGAGGCGCATGAGCGGACGCTGACCGGCGCGCTGGAGCGCTGGCAGTCGTCGGGACTTAGCCGGGACGAGGTCGAGCCGATCCTAACCTACTGCGCCGAGCAGCGCTGTCGGGCGGACGACGCCACCTGCCCCGGCTGCCGCATGCGCACGGAGAAGCTCGGACTCAGGACCTTCGACGATTTCGTCGCCCGCCACGCGGAGATCACCTTCGAAGGCTCCGACCTGCGGCTGCCGGGCGCAGGCGAGGGGCGGCTCGAGGCGCGGAGCCTGGAGCACCTCGCCAAGACCTGGGCCGGCGAGGAGTACTGGTTCTGGGCGCGGCGCGTGCTGCGCAAGCTGCGCCACGGCATCCGCCGCGCCGGGCAGATGGGTGCACCCCCACCTCAGGGCGACACTCCGGCTTTCGTTCTGGTGCGTCCGCAGCTGGTCGACAACATCGGCATGGTGGCGCGGGCCATGGCCAACTTCGGCCTGGAGCACCTGCGGCTCGTCGCGCCGCGCGACGGCTGGCCCAACGAGAAGGCCCGCATCGCCGCCTCGGGGGCCAATTTCATCATCGACGGCGCCGAGGCCTATCCCGCCTTCGAGCCGGCGCTGGCCGGCCTCAACTGGGTCGCCGCCACCACCGCGCGTCAGCGCGACCTCGCAAAGGCCGTTCTCACCCCGGAGCAGGCGGTGGCCGAGATGCGCCGGCGCATCGCGCTGGGCCAGCGCTGCGGCATCGTGTTCGGCCCTGAGCGCAACGGGCTGGAGACCGACGAGGTGGCCAACGCCGACGCTATCGTCATGGCCCCCGTCAACCCGAGCTTCGCCTCGCTCAACCTGGCGCAGGCGGCGCTGCTGGTTGCGTACGAGTGGATGAAGCAGTCGGGCGGCGGCACGCTCGGACGCGTCACCGCCTACGAGGCGCCCATCGCGCCCGGCCTCCACACCCGCGGCTCGCCGCCGGCGGGCCGGGAGGACCTGATGGCCTTCTTCGAGCATATCGAGCGCGAGCTCGATGCCAGCGGCTTCTTCACGGCGCCGGACAAGCGGCCGAGCGTGGTCCAGAATTTGCGGTCGATGTTCGTGCGCATGGGGGCGACGGAGCAGGAAATCCGCACCTTGCGGGGAATCGTCAAGGCGCTGGCCCATCCCAAGGGACCCAAGCGCCGCGCGCCTTAGTTATGCCTCCTTTTCCGCCGAGCGATGCCGGCATGGAAAAGTCCAGGCATGGCCACCAAAATGCCAAGGGAAGACGTCATGGGGCCGGCCTGATGAAAGGGGGCTCGAAGATGTTCAACGTAGGCGCCAGAATTGGCGCTGGCCTGGTGTGCGCCGCAATAGTTGCGTTGCTCTCAGGTGGGTCGGGTTTGGCGCAGGAGAAGGACCCGAGCGACAATTCCGTGCGCATGTTCATGCGCTACGCGTGGATGTTGCTGCCTGAGAAATTCACGCCGCCGCAGGGCAAGACCATCGCGATCGACAAGTCCAAGCCGAAGGAGGTGGAGGTGCCCATGGAGACCGCACGCGAGGCGGTCCGGGTCGGCTATTTCTCCGCCCACGCCCAGCTGTGCAATCTGCTGGAGGAGCAGCAGGCCAATTACCAGACGCTGATGGCGCGTCAGCGCGATGCCAATTGGACCGACCAGCAGAAGCTCTACATCCAGAAGATCCATCAGGCGACGGTCATGATCATGACCGGCAAGATCACGTTCGTGGAGAGCGAAGGCAACCTCAAGCCGGTCCAGCGCGACGCGAAGACAAATCCTCATGAGCCGTGCACCGAAGCCAAGCGGACGCAGGTGAAGGCGCAGATCGCCAACTACATCAACTCGGCGCCCGTCAAGGCCAAGACGGCCGAGCCCGGCAAAGCCAGCACGCAGAAGAAGTAGCGGAAAGCCGGCAATTGCAGAGGCGGCAGCCTCTGCAACCCGAATGCCTGCCCGAAATGGCTGCCCGAATACCTGGTTGAGATTTGGCCGGCTGGCGGCATTGACGCCGGCCGGCCTTTCGCTATAACGCGCCCTTGCGGGCCGGGTTAGGCCCGCATTGCCTGCACGCCTGTGGCGCCCCCCATCCGAATGGAAGAGAGGCGCCTGTCAGCCCCGGAGATGTCCGCGGCACAGGAAGGCGTGCTTCCTAACCGAGCCATCCGCATTTTGCGCGACTTTGGGAGTGCCACATGACGAAGCGCATCCGCGCCAAGTACAAGATCGATCGCCGCCTGGGCCAGAAGCTGTGGGGCCGGGCGAAGAGCCCGCTCAACAAGCGCGAGTCGCGTCCCGGCCAGCACGGCGAGCGGCGCATGTCGAAGCCATCGGACTATGGCCTGCAGCTCAAGGCCAAGCAGAAGCTCAAGGGCTACTACGGCAACATCCTGGAGCGCCAGTTCCGGCGCATCTACGAGGAGGCCCGCCGCTTCAAGGGCTCCACCTCCGAGCACCTGATCGGCCTGCTGGAGCGCCGGCTCGACGCCATCGTCTATCGCGCCAAGTTCGTGCCGACGGTGTTTGCCGCGCGCCAGTTCGTCAGCCACGGCCATGTCAAGGTGAATGGCCGGCGTGTGAACATCGCCAGCTTCCGCTGCAAGGTCGGTGATGTGATCGAGGTGGGCCAGAAGGGCAAGGAGATGGCGCTGCTGCTGGAGGCCATCAAGAGCACCGAGCGCGACGTGCCCGACTACATCGAGGCCGACCACAACAAGATGACGGCCAAGCTCCTGCGCGTGCCGGGCCTCGGCGAGGTGCCGTTCCCCGTCCAGATGGAGCCGAACCTGGTGGTCGAGTTCTACAGCCGCTGATCGACCGGTAGTTGCGGCGGGTTCCTCCCGCCGCCCCGGACGGCAGGCTTTCGCTCCAATCTCGTTGCCCAATCCCCTTGCTGGCCGACGCGCAGGATGGCTCCCGCCTCCTGGAGCTCGCTGCTGTCGCCTCGCGCGTCGCGTGTGCCAGGTTCGCGCCAAGCTCTCACCGGCGGCTGACGGCCGGCGTGCGTCTTGCTGCTCTTTCTATTTGGCCGACGCAGCCCCTATACTACGCGCAAGCGCCGTCGTTCGGCCCGACTTGCGAGGGGCGGCGGCCATAAGCAAAACGGGGTAGGGGATGAAACGCTGGGTTCTGGGCGCCCTCGGGGCTGCCATTGCGGTTGCGTGGGTGGGGCCAGTGCGACCGGCCGCGGCGCGCGACGTCATGTGGATCGTAAGCTCGTCGGCGAGCGAGCCCTTCACCAAGGCGGTGGCACAGAAGGTGGCCGAGGCGGCCGGCGCGGGCGCGCCGATGGTCGAGAGCACGGAGACGGCGCTCGGGCTTGCGTATCTCTGCGCCGGCGGCAGCGCCGATCATCCCGATGCGGCGAGTGTCGAGCGGCGCCTGAGAAAGGCCGAACTCGACGTCTGCCAGCGGAACGGCGTGGCGGAGCTGGTCGAGATCCCCGTCGGTCTCGACATGCTGGTGGTGGCGCAGGCGAAGGCGGGTCCCGTCAAGGCGCTCACCTCGCAGCAGATGTTCGTGGCGTTGGCGAGACTGCTCCCTGACGAGGCGGGCGGGCTCGTGCCCAATCCGCACCGGAAATGGTCGGAGGCGGACCGGGCGCTGCCCGATACACGCATCGACGTGCGAGTGCTGACGACGCAGTCCGGCTCGCGCGAGGCGCTGCAGAGCCTGTTCCTTCACAAGGGGGCGCTGGCCAACCCGGGGGTTGCGAAACGCTGGCCGGGCGGCACGGCACCGGGCGCGCTGCAGCTGATGCGGGACGACCAACCGTCCGTCACGGTGCACGTGAGCGAGGAGGAGATCGTCCGCGAGCTTGCAATCCATCCCGAGGCGCTGGGCGTGCTCGGCTATCGCTTCCTGGAGGCGAACCGGGCGCACCTGCGCGCCGTGGCTGTGGACGGCGCCGAGCCTACGCCGGAGAACGCCTACGCCGGCAAATACCCTGGCACCCGCAAGCTCTACCTCTATGTGAACAAGGCCCGGGTCGGCACTGTCCGCGGCTTGGGCGGGCTGGGCGCTGAGTTCACCTCGAGCGCGGCGCTGGGTCCGGACGGGTACCTGCTGAGGATGGGCTTCGTGCCCCTGGATGTGGAGGACATGGTCCGGTCCCTGACCCTGGTAAACACCATGCCGCCCCTCAGCCGTGCGACGCTGCCGGAGTGAAGGGCGTCGACCCCGGATCAAGCCCTGCATCAAGTCGGGGGCGCCGGCTCTGATCTCATGACGCGACCTCATGAGGTTTGTCGTGTCACCGCAGGCGCCGGGAGGGGGGCCGATGGCCGTTGCAAAGTGGGAGGCTCCTCCTTCATGGTAGCGGGGACTTTTGCCAACATCAGCGCAGGCTGCCAGTCGGGCCGCAGCCATCGGGGGGGCGCATGATCACGCCTTGGATCTTCGAGTTCCTGTATGCACCGGGCGCCCAGGGAGAGGAGGTCGGCCCGCAGACCGCCACGGCAGTGTTCGATACGGGGGTCGCCCTCTGGCAGCGATTGGACAAGCTCGACTTCGAAGGCATCTTCTTCAGCGAGCACCATTTCGGCCTCTCCTACAGCCCCTCGCCCAACCTGCTGATTGCGGCTGTCGCCCGCTGCACGGAGCGGCTGCGGCTCGGCACCATGGGCATGGTGCTGCCGCTCTACCAGCCATGGCGCGTGCTGGAGGAGATCGGCATGCTCGACAATCTGACGGGCGGGCGACTGGAGATCGGCTGCGCCAGCGGCGTGCCACAGGAGCTGATCCAGATCGGCATCGCGGCCGAGGAGAACCGGGACCGCTTCAACGAGGCCCTGGAGATCCTCGATGCCTGGCTCGACCGGCCGGTGATCTCGCACCGCGGGAAATACTGGAATTTCGACGACCTGCGCATCGTGCCGAGGCCGCGGCAGCAGCCTTCGCCGCCGAAGTGGACGACGGTGGTCAGCACAGCCTCGGCCGCCAAGTCTGCCGGACGCCGGTCCAAGATCTGCACGGCCTTCGAGTCCGTCGGGCGCATCAATGAGATCTTCGATGCCTACCGAGGCGAGGCCGACAGGCTCGGCATCGCCTGCGGGCCCGAGCAGCTCGCCATCCGCCGCAACGTCTCGATTGCGCCCACCGAGGCCGAGGCGCGCGAGAGGTCGCAGGCGGCGATGGAGGTTGCCCGCAAGGTGCTGGCGGGAGACCACCGGGTGCGCCCCAGCGCCTCCTCGCTGCTGGATGCGCCCGCGCCCAAGCCCGGCTCCGGCTTCTCGGTGCACGAGGACGAGTTCATCGCCGGCACGCCCGCACAGGTGGCTGAGCAGATCATCGCGCAGTGCCGCGGTTGCGGGGCCGGCCATTTCCTCGCGATCCTGGGCCGCGCCGTCGACGAGCACCGCATCCGGGCGGTGGAGCTGTTCGGGGAGCAGGTGATCCCGATCCTGCGCCGCGCCGAGATTGCGTAGGCGACGGACAGGGGTCAGACCCCTGGCCACCCCGCCGGGACTCTGCCGCAACGTCGAGGCCAGGGGGCTGACCCCTTCGGAGACCTTCGGAGAAAGCGAACCATGGCACAGCGGACCAAGCCGCCTTTTCGCGCCGACCATGTCGGCAGCCTGATCCGGCCGCAGGAGCTGCGCGATGCGCGCCAGGCACGCCTTGGGGGCCGGCTGCCCGCGGCGGAGCTGGCCGTCATCGAGGACCGGCTGGTCCGCGAGGTCATCGGCCTGCAGGAGCGCGTCGGCTTGCAGGCGGTGACCGACGGCGAGTTCCGCCGCACCTCGTTCCGTGAGGTGCTGTTCGAGAGCATGCGCGGCTTCAGCAACGAGCGCGTCGATACCGATTTCTCCTTCTCCTACGCCGACGGCAGCTCGCGGCGGGCGACGCCCGTGCCCCGGGTGGTCTCCAGGCTCGAGCGCAGCGGCAGCATGGCGGCCGGCGACTTCAGGTTCCTGAAGACGGCCACCAAGGCCACGCCGAAGGTCATGCTCCCGGCGCCATCGCTGGCGCACTGGTTCGTCGGCGACCGGGTGCTCGCCGACAGCCCCTACGCCGACGCCGGCGAGTACATGGCGGACATCGCCGGCATCTATCGTGAGGAGATCGCCGAGCTGGCCTCGCTCGGCTGCACCTACGTGCAGATCGACGAGGTGCCGATTCCCGTGATCTGCGATCCCGCCGTGCAGGCCACCATCGCGGCCCGCGGCGAGGACCCCATGGCACTCATCGACCTCTACGTCGATACCATCAACGACGCGATCCGCGACCGGCCGCCCGGCATGACCGTGGTCGTGCACATGTGCCGGGGCAACGAGGGTGTGGCGGGGCTCGGCTCGGGCGGCTACGAGGCGGTTGCCGAGCGCGTCTTCGGCCGGCTCAAGGTCGATGGCTACCTGCTGGAATACGACACGCCGCGTGCCGGCGATTTTGCCCCGTTGCGGTTCCTGCCCAGGGAGGCCATCGCGGTCCTCGGCCTCGTGAGCACTAAGGTCGCGGAGCTGGAGACCAGGGACGCCCTCAAACGCCGCGTCGGGGACGCCGCTCGCGTCGTCGACATCGACCGCCTGGGGCTCTGCCCGCAATGCGGCTTCGCCACCCTCTACCGCTACGACCGCTTGGGAATAGAGGTGCAGGAGCGCAAGCTGGAGCTGCTCGTCGCCACCGCCAGCGAGATCTGGGGCTGACGGGGGGCTGACGGGGTCAGACCCCTTTCAAAGGACGGTTGTGTATATACTCGACGTTGGGACGAAAGGGGTCTGACCCCGTGTCCGCCGGGGAAAAACGAGCCAGGGGGCGCGAGGGTGCAGAAGCACGACGCCGGCAACGGCGGTTCGCAGATCGTCGTCGAGGGTGTCAACCACCTCTACCGCCCGCCCGCCGGCCGTCCGGTGCTGGCGCTGCAGGACGTCTCGCTCAAGGTGCGCCCGCGCGAGTTCCTGGCGCTGCTCGGGCCATCCGGCTGCGGCAAGTCAACGCTGCTCTACCTGATCGGCGGATTCCTGCCGACCGAGACGGGCCGCATCCTGCTCGACGGCGCGCCGATCGCCGGTCCCGGCCCCGATCGCGGCATCGTGTTCCAGCATTTCGCGCTGTTCCCGTGGAAGACGGTGCGCGCCAACGTGCTCTATGGCCTCGAAAAGATGGGTCTGGCGCGCGAGGAGCGGCAGAAGCGCGCGCAGAGCTTCATCGACCTCGTCGGCCTCACCGGTTTCGAGGACAGCTACCCCTCGCAGCTCTCCGGCGGCATGAAGCAGCGCACCGCCATCGCCCGCACCCTCGCCATCGACCCCAAGATCCTGCTGATGGACGAGCCGTTCGGCGCGCTCGACGCCCAGACCCGCCACCTGATGCAGACCGAGCTGCTCGACCTCTGGCGCCGCAGCCCCAAGACGGTGATCTTCGTCACCCACGACGTGCAGGAGGCGGTCTATCTCGCCGACCGCGTGGCGGTGATGACCGCGCGCCCCGGCCGCATCAAGACCATCGTCGATATCGCCCTCGACAAGAGCGACCCGGCGATCGCCAAGTCCAAGGCCTTCATCGACACGGTGGACGAGGTGTGGGGCCTTGTCCGCGACGAGGCCATCAAGGCGCAGGAGGCGCGCGTCTCGCCGTGAGCGCCCTCTTGCGCTATCTGCCGCTCCTGCTGCTGGCCGCCGGCTGGGAGCTGGCGGCGCGCCTCGGCCTCGTCTCGCAGCTGGCCTTGCCGCCTCTCACCGACGTCGTCGCGGCGTGGGTGGAGCTGGCGAAGAGCGGCGAGCTTCTCGCCAACGGCGCTTCGTCGCTGTGGCGCGCCGGCGCCGGCCTCGCGCTCGCCATCGCCGCCGGCGCGGTGCTCGGTATCGCCATGGCTTGGTGGCGGCCGGTCAATGCCGCGCTCGGCCCCTTGGTCGAGATGCTCTACCCCATGCCCAAGTCGGCGCTGATCCCCGTCACGGTGCTGTGGCTCGGATTCGGCGACGGCTCCAAGATCCTGCTCATTTTCCTCGGCTGCATGCTGCCCGTCACGCTGGGCGCGTTCAACGGCGCCCGCGGCAGCGACCAGGCGCTCGTCTGGTCGGCCCGCAGCATGGGCGCGAGCCGCTTGCGCATGCTCTGGGACGTGGTGGTGCCGAGCGCGCTACCGGAGATGCTGAACGGCATCCGCACGGCGCTGGCGCTCGCCTTCATCCTGCTGGTCAGCGCCGAGCTGATCGTTGCGCGCGAGGGGCTTGGCTACCTGATCGGCTTCCTGGGTGCCAACGGCACCTACGACGCCATGTTCGCCGTGGTGCTGACCGTGGCGTTCCTCGGCTTCGCCGCCGACCGCGCCTACCAGGCTCTCGTGCACAGGCTGCTGCTATGGCGCGAGTAGCCGACATCCGCATCGGGACAGCGCCGCGGGAGCCGCTGGCGGCCGTGTGGGCCGTCGGCCGGGCCATCGCCCGCGCCGCGCCGATCCTGCTGCTGGCGCTTGCCTGGGAGGCGCTGGCGGCGAGCGGTGTCGTCACGCCCTTCCAGCTGCCGCGGCTCAGCGCTGTGCTCGCCCGCATCTGGACCGATGCGGTGGCCGGCGATCTTGCCCTCAACACCGCGCTGACGCTCTATCGCGCCCTCGCGGGTTTCCTCATTGCTGCCGTAGCCGGCGTTGTGATCGGCATGGCCATGTCGCGCAACGTGGCGGTGCGCTGGCTGTTCGACCCGATCGTGTCGGTCGGCTTCCCCATGCCCAAGATCGCCTTCCTGCCCGTCATGATGCTCTGGCTCGGCGTCTACGACCTCTCCAAGATCGCCATGGTCGTGCTGGACGCCATCTTCCCGGTCGTGACGGCCACGATCGCCGGCATCGCGGGGGTCGACCGCCACCTCCTGTGGTCGGCCCGCAACATGGGGGCCAGCGGGCGCGATCTCCTGTGGCAGGTCCTGCTACCTGCAGCCTTGCCGCAGATCATGACCGGCCTGCAGGTCGCCTTGCCGATCGCGCTCATCGTCGCTGTCGTTGCCGAGATGCTGATGGGCGGCTACGGCCTCGGCGGGGCCATGGCGCACGCCTCGCGGTTCGCGGACTCGCGGGGCGTGTTCGCCGGCATCGTCGAGATCGCGGCGGTCGGCTATGCGTTGGTCAAGGCAATGACGCTCGTACGCCGCCGTCTGCTGATCTGGCACCAGGAGGCGCAGGCGCCGAGCACGGTGTGAAGTCCCCTCCGCAGAGTCCCCTCTCCCCATGCCTTTTCAGGTATTGGGGGGTAGGGTGAGGGGCAGCGCCAAGCTCCGAGGTCGGTGTATGTGGCTGCCCTCACCCCGGCCCTCGCCCCGCGCTGTCGGAGCGCGAGCGGAGGCCGAAGCAGCGCGGGGGAGAGGGAGGTCACTTCAACCGCGCCGCCGCCTCCTTGACGATGGAAAGGTCGATGTGCTTGGCGGCGTCCACCTTGCCCTGCGCGAAGCCGAGGTCCGTCGTCATGTCGAGATTGCGCTGCAGCGCCTCCAGGTTCGGCAGCATGTTGGGGTCGCGGTAGTAGTCCTTCTGGGTGAACAGCCAGCCGAAACGGTCCGCCGGCTGCTTCGTCACCTTGGCCGCAATCTCGGCCGCAGCCTGCTGGTTGGCGGGGTCAAGGTACCAGCGCACGATCCTGAGCGTGTCCTCCATGAAGTCCACCATTGCCGCGCGGTTCTTGTCGATGAACGGCTTGCGAACCGCCCACACGATCATCTCCGTCTCGCCGATGGCGTCACGCTGCTGGAACAGAGGCCGGGCGATCTTGCGCAGCTCGGGGTCGAGCGAGAACGGCAGCACGCCCGGGATGAGGTCCACCTTCTTCTCGGCCAGCATCGCCCGCATGGTCGGGAACGGCGTCTCCAGCACGGTGTAGTCTCGCTTGTCCTCCAGGCCGTTCTTGCGCAGCATCGCCCGCATGGCCACGTCGACGGCGCTGCCGGCGGCATTGGAAGCCACCACCTTGCCCTTGAGGTCCTGTGCGCTCTTGATGGGGCCGTCGGCCAGCACCAGGTACTCGTGGGTGTAGCGACCTGGCGCGCCGTCGCGGAACTCGTGGGCGATCACGCGCAGATCGTCGATGCCGGCGTTCTTGATGGCGATGGCGAGCGTCGAGTAGGCGAGGTTGGCGACCTCCAGCTCACCGCTCGCCAGCGCCGTCACCATCGGCGGCGTGCCGGCGTAGCGTACGGGCTCCATGGTGTAGGATTTGCCGAGGTGCTTCGCCAGGTCCTTCTTCTCCAGCAGGATGGAGGCCCAGTTCGAGACCGGCGCCACCCAGGACACGCGGATCTTCACCGGCTGCTGGGCGATCGCGGCCGGCGCCGCGCCGAGCGACGCCAGCGCGGTCAATCCGAGGAGAAAGATCGTCAACCTGCGCATCGTTTTTTCCTCCCGTCTCTTGAGACTTGTTGCAAGGTCGCTCGATGTTGGCACCGGTGACGGGCGTTGTCAGTTACAATTCCAGCGGCGGGCGCTCGCGCTCGAAGCGATCGGACCTGCCGAAGAGCCCGCTCAGCTCTGAGCCTGCCGTGTGGGCACGGCGACGCCGGGAGCGGCGCCCCTAATTGTTGTGCGCCCGGGTCGGTGTATTTTGCCACCAGATGCTTGGCGGCGGCGATCAGCTTGTCGCCGTCGATGCCGGTGCGACCGACCTTCGCTTTCCAATCCGCGATGGCCGGCTCGCTGGCTCGGACCCAGGCCTGGTAGTCATCGCCCTTGACGAAGTTGACCTCGCCGCCCGCCGCCGCGAAGGCATCGCGTCCGACCTCCTCGACGTCTCCGCCACGATGGTTGTGACGAGGGCGAGTGCGAGCGCGGTGCGCAGACCGGCCATGACCGACGGCAGAGCTGCGGGCAGCACCACCGCCATCAGCGTCCCGGCGCGCGACAGGCGGAACGTCCGCGCCGTGGCCAGGAGGACCGGGTCGATATTGCGTACGCCACCCAGGGTGTTGACCATGACCGGGAAGAACACCGCGATGGCGACGACGGTGATCTTGAGCAGGTCGTCGAGGCCCAGGAACAGGATCAGCGGCGGCACGATGGCGGGTATGGGCAGGGGGCGCAGCCCTTCGAGGGTTGGCGTCAGTGCCCGCGAGAGCACGGGGAGCGTGCCGAGCAGCAGCCCGACGGCCACGCCGGCAGCCGAGCCGAAGGCGAACCCCGCGACCATACGGCCCAAGGTGGACAGCACGATACGCGGCAGCTCCCCCGACGCGAAACCTGCCAGCGCGGCCGAGACGACGGAGGTGAAGGGGGGCCAGCTGGTGCTCTCGATTGCCCCGAAGCGGGCGCTGGCCTCCCACAGGACGAGGCACGCCAGGACCAGGAGCCAGCCGCTGAGGCGACCTGCAATCGCCGTCGGCCGGGCGGACAGCGCGCGCTCGGACGACACGCCCCCCTGTCCTCGGTCGGCCCAGCGCCGATGCCGTGCACCGCGGGCGGCGGCGGCTCGCTCGGTCGCGCTCATCGCGGCCTCCAGGCGACGAGCCTGCCTTCGATCCACTCGAAAACCGCGTTCAGCAGGAGCCCCAGCAGCCCGAGGATGACGATCCAGGCATACATCTCCGGCACCCGGAACGACCGCTGCATGTCGAGGATCAGGTAGCCGATGCCCTTCGAGTTGATCAGCATCTCGGCCAGGATCACGAGCACGAGGGACAGGCCCAGGCTCACCCGCATGCCGGTCAGGATCATCGGCAGCGATGCGGGCAGCACCGTGTTGAGGAGCGTCGCGGTGCGGGAGTAGCCGAAGGTGCGGGCGGTACCGACGGTGACCGGGTCGATGCCACGCACCGCCTGCAGCGTGTTGATCAAGACCGGGAAGAACGCCGCGAGGGCGACCACCGTCACCTTTGTCGCCGTGCCAAGGCCCAGGAACAGGAAGAGCGGCGGGATCAGGGCGGGCTTGGGAATGGGACGAACGAGCTCGACGAGCGGCTCCAGCAGGCGGAACAGGGCCGCGCTCCAACCCATGGCCAGGCCCAGCGCACAGGCGGACACGCATCCGATCCCAAAGCCGAGCGCCAGCAGGCTCAGCGTCTCGGCGAGCGGCGCCACGAAGGAGCCCGAGGCGAGAATCTGCCAAACGAGCGGCAGCACGCGCGACGGCGGCGGCAGGAGTGCGGGCTCACGCGACCGGAGGCCGACACGGCCTCCCAGACCGCCAGAATCGCAAGGAAGGTGGCGAGACCCAGCCAGTTGGTATCGCGGAGCCTAGCCATGCGGCGCCTGCCGGGGCCGTCGCAGAAGCGCCTGCAGCAGATCGTGGCGCAGCTCAAGAAAGCGGGGAAGCTCCCGCGTCTCCACCATCTCGCGCGGATAGGGAAGCCCGGTCTCGACGATCTTCGAGACGGTGGCGGGCCGGTGCGAGAGCACGGCGATGCGCTGGGACAGGAAGACCGCCTCGTCGACGTCGTGTGTCACGAGAACCACGGTCAGCTTGGTCTTGCGCCAGATGTCGAGGATCAGCGCCTGCAGCTCCATCCGCGTCAGGGCATCCACGGCGCTGAACGGCTCGTCCATCAGCAGCACCGCCGGCTCGGCTGCGAGCGCACGCGCGATGGCGACGCGCTGCCGCATGCCGCCGGAGAGCTGCCAGGGATAGTGGTCTCGAAGCCGGAGAGCCCCACCATCTGGAGGTAGTGCCGGCAGCGGGCGCGTCTCTCGGTGCGCGCGAGGCGGCGTCTCTTGCTGCGCCGGAGCGCAAAGGCCACGTTCCCCGCCACGGTGCGCCAGGGGAAGAGCGACTTGTTGTACTGCTGGAACAGATAGACCACATCCGGCGGTGGCCCCTGCACGCGCCGGCCTGACAGGACGACCTGCCCGCTCGTGGGCACGATCAGGCCGGCGAGGGTCTGCAGGAATGTGGACTTGCCGCATCCCGAAGGCCCGAGCACGGCCAGGAGCTCGCCGTCGGCGACCTGCAGGTCGATGCGCTCCAGGGCGACGAGCCCCGTGCCCTGCTGGCCGCCGAAGGCGTGTCCAACCCCCAACGCCCTGAGCAAGCACGCTTCGCCCGGGGGAGGTTGCACCGCGGGGCCGGCGGCAGGCGCCCTTGCCTCGTCGAGCACCGGCATCTGCGGCTAGTTGGCCTTGCCGCCGCGCACCAGCGGGTGGATGAGCGCCTCCGCGTCGGCAGCGGAGAGACGCGGGCGCCTCGACGCTGATAAGCACTCTGAAAATGCGAAAGATTTCGCCATCGGGCCTGACCCTCTGTGCCCGCAGGGTCCGAACCCGACGCCACTCGTCAGCCGCGCGCGGTGATGCGCGTGTTCATCCATTCCGCGGTGCGCACCACGCCGCCGAAGCTGTAGAGGTGCACGCCGACCACGTTGCCGGCGCTGCCGGAGCGGAGGCGGGCGGCGAGCGCCATCAGCTGCTCGGTGGGGTCCACGCAGGTGAACACGCGCACGGCCTTGATGCCCTCGGTCTGCAGTGCCCTGAGCGAGGCGGAGACGCCGCAGCGCTGAGCATAGCGGGCGAGCCCCACCGGGCTGGTGGGGCCGGCGAGGCCCACGTAGACGGGCAGGCCCGGCGCGCGGCGGGCCACGTCGGCGCAGTATTCCACGATGCGGTTGGGGGCGAAGGAGAACTGCGTGACAAGATGGGTCTTGAGGCCGTGGCCGGCGGCCAGCTCCAGCTTGCGCGCCAGCGCCCCATTGAGGGCCACGGTGGCGATGCGCGGGTGCCCTTCGGGATAGCCGGCGAGGCCGACCTGGGTGAGCCCCGACCGGCCGACGAAATCCTCGGCCAGCAGCGCAGCGCTGTCGGCGTAAGGGCCGGCCGGCACGGCGATGTCGCCCGCAATCAGCAGGGCCTTGGTGACACCGGCGCGACGCACTGCCTTCTCAAGGAAGTCCTGGGCTTCCGCGCGCGAGCCGATGCGGCGCGCCGCCAGGTGCGGGACGGGCTCCAGGCCGGCCCGCTTGAGCGCCACCAGCGTCTCCAGCGAGGCGCCTATGTCGCGCTTCGGCAGGTGGTTGACGTAGACGGGCGTGCCCGTGGGCAGCAGACGGGCGATGCGGCGCGCGTCCTCCGGCGTGTCGGCGCCCATCTCCAGCGAGCCGCACGCCACCAGCTCGGCGGCGGCGCGGGCCACGTCGGCCGGCGCCGGGCCGCCGCCCGGGACGGCCCCCCGGGTCGAGCCTCCCCGCATCGAACCCTGAGAGGAGCGCGGCTCGCGCGTGCCGGTGTGGGCCTGGGCGGGGGCTTGGGCAGGCATGGCTCAGTCTCGCTTTCGGGAGATGACGTAGGATTCGTCGTGGAACCAGAGCTGGCCGTGCGCCTGCAGCACATCGCGGGTGGCGTCGAGATAGCGCCGCGTCGACACCACCTCGGCCAGGCGCTCGTCGTCGATCTGGGCGACGTACACGGCCGCGTTCCAGGCCGCGAACAGCGTCGAGGTGCCGATGGAATCGGCGATCTCGCTGGGCAGCGTGTGCATGTCGTAGCGGAACTCGGCGCGCTGGTCAGCGTAGGTGTTGAAATTGTAGTGGCGGGCATCCTTTCCGAGGTCCGACCGCACGGCGCGCAGGATGTCGTGGCGGTTGGTCTGGAACGGGTTCTCGTCAGGCCAGATCTTGCGGATGATCTCCAGGCCCGGATCGCGCCCGCAGGAATGAATGCCGAGCAGGCGGCCGCCGGGCCGCAGCGCGCGCGTCAAGGGCGTGATCACCTTGGTGGCCTTGAACTCGGCGGAGACGCGGGCGCGGTAGGGCTGCGAGGCGATCACGAGGTCGTAGTCGGCCCGCGCCCGACCCTGCACGGGGATCGCGTCGTTGAGGAGGAAGCGGAAGTCGTCGCGGTAGATCACGAGCGCGACGGGGCGCTCGTACACCGGATTGCCGGTCTTGGCGCTGTGCCTGGCCTGCCAGACCTTGGCGAGGAACGGCTCCAGCGCCGTGATCTGCTCCGAGAACTCCGCCGCCGTGGTGCCGGAGAGCGCCACCTCGTGCCACACCAGCGAGGTGGCGGCCGAGACCGTCTTCGGCGTCAGCCACGGCGCTTCGGTGTAGTACATGTTGGTGACGACGAGCGCCGTCGCCGGGTGCTCGTGGAAGCGGTCGGCCATCTTGTCGAGCGAGAGCCGCACGTCCTCCAGGCTGATCTCCTTGCCGACGATGTAGAACGGCAGGGTCGGCAGCCTGCGGTGCATCTCGCGCATCACGCGCGTGAGCACGGTGCCGTCGCCCATGCCGGCGTCGAACACGCGCACCGCGGGAGGGGTGGGGTGCAGGTGCCCCAGCTCCATGGCCACGCGGTTGGCGATGGTCTGCTTCTCGCCGCAGGTGTTCACGAACAGCAGATATTTCTGGCGGTTGTCGAAGAAGCGGAAGTTGCGCGACGGCGCGTCCCGCGCCGTTTGAGCGGGTGCCGCCGGCACCGTGGCGGCCGGTACGACGCGCACGAGCGGCATCAGCTCGCGCGGCGAGGCTGGCGCCGCCACCCCCTGCGTGGTCAGGAACTCGCTCACCCGCACCAGGGTCTCCGGCGTAATGCGCGCCCCGTCGCGAATCCGCGAGACGAACTTGCCGTCGTTGACCGCCCGGCGTCCGAAGGTGGATTCGGCCATGTTGGCCCGGCGGCAGAACTCCGCGATGCTGTCCAGCAGCCCCACAGCCTCCTGCATGGAATTCGACTCTCCCTGGAGGGCCGCTTGAATTGCGCGGCCTCTGTTGTTGCCCGGTGCAGGCCAAGGCTATCGGCCGCCGTGTTGGGACGACAACCACAAATGTAATGGAACGCGATATGGGATTAATCCCACTACACTGGTCGTGGGTGCAATGCTGCCAAGCGGGGGGATTCGATCCGCGGGTTCGGCTGGTGCAGGGAGCCTGGAGCGCGAGCTGACCGGCGGTCTCGTGCGTGAGGAGGATCTGCCGGTGCTCGACTGGCTGACCACAAAAGGGTTGACCAACGGCAATTCGGAGTTTCGCGAGCGCCTCGACCGATGGTCGCTGCAGGCGCTGGAATTCGCCCTCTCAGCCGGCCGGTGGCTTGCCGGTGAAAACCGCCAGCTGGGCGTCGAAAGCACGCTTGAAGGCGGGCCGCGCTTCGCCGCGGGCGACGTAGGCCGCGAGGTTCGGGTATTCCTCCAGGATACCCGATCCTTGCAGCCTGCGCAGCACCGTCACCATCAGAAGGTCACCGGCGCTGAATGCGCCATCCAGCCAGTCGGCATCGCCAAGGCGACTGGAAAGGTCGCCCAGCCGTCTCCGGATGCTGTCCTCGATGACACGCAGGCGCTGCTCGTGCCAGGGCTCGTCGCGCTCGAAGACCTTGGCGAGGCTGCGCTCGAAGATCGGCGGCTCCACGGTGTTGAGAGCGGCAAACATCCATGTGATCGCCCGCGCCCGGGCATTTGTATCGTCCGGCAGCAGGCCTCCATGCCGCTCGGCGATATGGAAGACGATCGCCCCCGACTCGAACAGGGCGAGATCGCCTTCTTCATAGGTCGGAATCTGCCCGAAAGGATGAAGCGCACGATGCGCGGGTTCCTTCAACCCACTGAACGACTGAAGACGAACCTCGTAGGGTTGGCCCGTTTCTTCAAGCGCCCAGCGAACAGGCATGTCGCGCGCCAGCCCCCTGCCGCGATCGGGGGACCGTTCAAAGGCGGTGATGGTAGGGGTCATTGGAAGGCTCCTCGCGGTCGGCGGGATCGTTGTTACCGGGGGCCGTGCTGTCAAGGGGACCCGCTGCGTCATCGACACGGAGAATGACCTGCCGAGATCGGCCTTGACGATCGTTGCGCAACCTGTCCTGGAGGCAAGAACGTCAGGGGCTCTGGACCCGGCGCCACCGCACGTCCGGTGTCGGAGCCATGGTGCCAGACCCGGAGGGCCCGGAGGGGCTGACACCGATCTTCGGGTGCAGCATGTCGGCCAGGATCTCTGCGGTGTCGGCGAGGCGGGGGCCGGGGCGGTTGAAATAGGCGTTGCCGTCGGCGAAGTAGACACGCGCCTCGCGCACGGCGGCGAGGTCGGCCCAGCCGGGCTTGGCCTGAAGCAGCGGCAGCTCCTGCAGGCAGCGGGGGAGGTCGTAGCCGCAGGGGGCGACGACGATGGCGTCGGGATTGGCGGCGACGAGCTCCTCCCACTGCATCCAGTCGGAGTGCCTGCCGGCGGTGCCGAACAGGTTGTGGCCGCCGGCCGCCTCGATCAGTTCCGGCATCCAGTTGCCGCCGGCCATCAGCGGCTCCACCCACTCGATGAAGGCCACGCGCGGCCTCGGCCGGCCCGCCACGCGGGCGCCGACGGCGGCGAACCGCTCCTGCATGCGGCCGACGAGGGCGTCGCCGGCACCGGGCGCCTGCAGGGTCTGTGCAACCCTGCGGATGTCGGCGTAGGCGTCGGCGAGGCAGTCGGGCCTGAGCGAGACGATCTGCACGGGCCGGCCGGTCCAGGTGCAGGTGGCCGCCTCCACGTCGGCGAGGCTGACGGCGCAGACTTCGCAGTGGTCCTGGGTGAGGATCACGTCGGGGGTGAGGGCGGCCAGCGCCTCCGCATCGACGCGATAGACGGAGAGCCCCTCGCGCACGATGGCGCGCACCCTGGCATCGATCTCCGCGCTGGAGCCCTCCACCTTGAACTTGGGCGCCGTCAGCGCGGGGAGGGGCAGGACCTCGGCGGGAAAGTCGCATTCATGGCTCCGCCCGACCTGCAAGGCGCCGCACCCCAGGCCGTGCAGGATCTCCGTGGCGCTGGCGATCAGGCTGACGATGCGGGGGTGGGTGGCGGCGGGCATATTTTGTCTGGCTCTCCGAGAATCGAGTGGGCGAGCGCTGCCCGCTCGCCACCATCGTGCCGCCGTGCTCGCGGCCGTCAAGGACGAGCCCCTGCGGGATGGCGCGCTTCGCGCGCCATCCTTGACGACCGCTGCGCGCGGCGGCTTACGAGATAGGCGTCGGGGCGGAAGGATGCTCCGCAGGGGCCGAACAGAAGGATGGTATCAGAGGGTTTGGCCGATACGGGTGGCGCGAAACGAGGAAACTTAAGTATAGAAACCGGTAAATTCATTTGTATTCAGGTCACGGATTGTCTACGCTAAGAGCGATGGGATCTAACGCCACCCCCCACGAATGAGTCGAATTAGTCAGTCACTGGAGCCCGTTGTGCAGGCCGCAGACAACTCTGGTGGACTTACACCACGGTATGTATGGGATTGTGACCGCTTGCTTCCGGGCGAAGGAGAGGTAGAGGTCACCATCGGTGACTTGCTAATCAGGCTCGATCTCAGATTTCCACATGAGCGACGCTATGCGCTTGGTTTCTTATATGGGTTCCGCAACCCCCAGGCGGATATCGACCGTGCATTGTTTCAAAAATATGTGCGCCGTGGCGACTGTATTCTTGATGCGGGGGCGAACATTGGCGTCACGGCCGCCGAGGCGCTAGCCTGCGGGGCCGATCACGTTGTTTGTGTCGAACCCGAGCATGCTCTGGTTGGGCGATTAAAGTCGCTCAAATTGTGCTCGCGAGGTCGTATGAGTGTCTGGGACTGCGCCCTTGGTGCGGGCGGTGGCTCCGCTCAGCTATTGCTGTCACAGGGACACAATCAGGGTCACACGATTTCACCCAGGATGGTATCTTTGTTCCCGAACCTCTTTGATAAAACCGTGGAGAGAGTAGAGGTAACGACGGTTGACCTTATTTTGGCCGAGCGGTCGGCGACCCTTTGGAAGCTGGATGTCGAGGGTATGGAAGCTGACGTGATCAGAGGAGCTCGCCAGACGCTTGAACGCTCACCACCCCACACGATCTTCGCGGAACTCTACGACCCGTTTGTCGATGAGTTTTTAGAGTTGTTGCCGGGGTTCCAGGTCAGGCGAGCTGCGCTAACAAAGAAGGACTATGCGCTACACTTGTTTGATCAGATTGGCGGTCCTCTGACGGATGAATTTTGCTCGACCAGCCCGACCTACGTCTGCACAAGAGACGATTGACTCTCACGACAGGCGGTTCTGGCAGAGCGTTTCCAGCGCTCGTATCCGTGTTTCTTGTCGCTTGACTATGCTGAGGAGCAGGACGGTCACTCTTTCGTAAGCCACCCCATCTGGCACACGCCTAGCGCCGTGCTTGAGCATTTTTTCTCCAGTAATCCCGGCATCTGCTCGCCTCTCGACGATCTCGTAATCCTCTGGAGGATAGCCCCAGCTGACGAGGCGGGGTTCGATTTCGGCGACCTCCTCGGCGATCAAGCCATACCAGGACCATGCTGGATTGTCCGCCGGGCATTCTGATCTGTACCAAACAGGGCGGAGCTTCAGTACGTTGTTAGCATAGGTCGGTTCTACATCTTCGACGTCGGATTTGTAGCGTGCCGAAGAAGTGGATCGCAGGAGTTCGTTCGCTGGAGCGGAACCACTGTTCAGTACGGCGTTTGCTGCGCTCGCCGTGGTAACAACTCCGGGAAAATAGGGATTCCCGCTTGGCGCTATCTCAAATTGTGCGCTCTGGGAGCCGGCGTTGGCTGGTAGAATCCTGAACCGACCTGAGTTGTCCGCGCCCGAGCGTGCAAACTGGAGCGACCCAATATTGTTTACAACTAAGCTGTTGTCCTGAATGGCAAAGTCGTAGTTGACAGCGAAGCCATCGGTCATATTGCCGGACGACGAGGCTAGGACCTGGGAGCCACCGATTGCGGTGTTCGTACCGCTGGTCGTGCGTTCTGTTCGCAGCGGCGGATATGTGCCGCTCGACACGAACATCTGCCCCGCGGTGCGCACCACGCCGGTACCTTTTGGGGCGAGGCGGAGGTCGATGTTGGGGTCGGTGCCTTCGGCGGCGAGTTGCGGGCCGGTGCCGGTGGGGGCGTTGGTTACGCCGATCTGGTTCACGGCGCCGGCGGTCTTGTGGAACACCAGCTGCTCGTTGCCGGCGTCGTCGGTGAGGCCGGTGGCGTCGTCGAAGGCGATGTTGTGGCCGTTGGCGTCGAGGTCGCCTCCGAGTTGCGGCGCGGCGTCCTCCACCACCTCGTCGAGACTGCCGACGGCGAATGCGGTCCAGGCCGCGCCGCTCCAGATGTAGAGCGTGTCCTCGTCGGCCACCCAGGCGAGCCAGCCCTCGTTCGGGGTGTAGAAGGCCCAGGCGGCGTCCTGCCAGGCGGCGATCCTGCCGGCCTGGCCCGACCAGACGCCGGTGGGGCTCGCGGCCACGATGTAGCGGGCGCCCTCGGCAGGCGAGACGGGCGGGGCGGCGAGGTCCTTGTCGAGCACAGCCAGCTGGACGATGGCGTCGAGCGCGCGCAGCGCCTCGTTGTGGGTGACGTGCTTCTGCGCCTGGGCGGCGGCGATGTAGGGGAGGCTCAGGTTGGGGGTGGTGTCCATGCCGTCGGGTCCCATGCCGGTGTTGCGTGGGCGCAATTGGAGCACGGCGGCGAGGGGGCGGGGATAAGTGGGCGCGATTTCGCCGGAAGGTCCGGGATAGCCTGTGGCATCGGCTTCCGGCGAGGACCGGTTGCGGCCGGCAAAAAAAAGAGCCGCTTGGGGAGAAGCGGCTCTTCAAGTTGACAGGGAGGCGTAAGGGAGTGGACGGGGCCACTCGCATCCAGATGTCTGGATGGCGTGAATATCGGTGCGAATGCCTAAGATTCGGTAAATGCCAGCCCACGTCGCAATCGGTGGCGGGGAGGATCAGCCGCCGCAGGCCCACTATGGCGCGCTGCGGGGGCCGGTGCGCAGGCTCGGCGCGCCGCGCATCCCGGTGAGCTATGCGCCGACGCTGGAGGACGAGGTGCGGGTGACGGCGGACCGGATCGCCGCGACGGCGCGCGAGATGATTGGTGCGGGGTCAGACCCGTTGGTGCGATCGGGGTCAGACCCCTCGCGCAAAGCGTAGAGTTTTCATCGAGGGGTTGGAGGCGAGGGGTCTGACCCCAGCGATAGAGGCGAGGGGTCTGACCCCTATCACGGAGGAAAGCGGAACAATGAAGAACGGATGGAGATCGCTCGCCGCGCCGGCGGCCGTGGTTGCGGCCGGCGCGATTGCCGCTCCGGCACAGGCGTAGAGCTACAAGGCCGAGTACCGCGTCTCGACCGTGGTCGGCAACCCGTTCCCCTGGTTCCTCTCGGCGCAGAAATGGGCCGACCTCGTCAAGGAGCGCACGGCCGGCCGCATCGCGATGAAGATCTATCCGGGCACCTCCCCTGGTCGGCGGCGATCAGACCAAGGAGTTCACCGCCATGCGCCAGGGCATCATCGACATGGCGGTCGGGTCGACCATCAACTGGTCGCCGCAGGTGCAGGAGCTCAACCTGATCTCCATGCCGTTCCTGATGCCGGACTACAAGGCCATCGATGCCCTCACCGGCGGCGAGGTCGGCAAGAAGCTGTTCGACATCATCGCCTCCAAGGACATCGTGCCGCTGGCCTGGGGCGAGAACGGCTTCCGCGAGCTCACCAACTCCAAGCGCGCCGTCCGCACCCCTGACGACCTTAAGGGGCTGAAGGTGCGCGTGGTCGGCTCGCCGTTCACGGCGCTCGGCGCCAACCCGACCCAGATGAGCTGGGCCGATGCCCAGCCTGCCCTCTCCACCGGCGCGGTGGACGGCCAGGAGAACCCGCTCACCATCTTCACCGTGGCCAAGCTGCACACCGTGGGCCAGAAGCACGTGACGCTGTGGCACTACGTGGCCGATCCGCCGATCTTCGCGGTGGCCAAGAGCGTCTGGGAGACCTTCACGCCGGACGACCAGAAGATCCTGCGCGCGGCGGCGCTGGAGGCCGGCAGGTACGGCCTGGAGATCGCCCGCAAGGGTGTGACGCCTGAGGATCAGTTGATGCTCAAGGACATCGGCGGCCTTGGGGTGGAGATTTGGCCTGGCGAGATGGGCATGCCGCGCCCGCCGTTCTGGCGCTCTTTACGCGACGCCATCTGGGGCTGATGGCGCCGGTGCTGATCCTGGGCGGCATGCGGGCCGGGTGGTTCACGCCCACGGAAGCCGCGGTGGTGGCGGTGGTCTACGGCCTGTTCGTCGGGTTCGTGGTCTACCGCTCGCTGACGCTGCGCGATCTCTACGAGATGCTGGTCGAATCGGCCGAGATCACCGGCATCATCTTGATCATCGTGGCGCTGGCCTCGATCTTCGGCTGGGCCGGCGCGACGCTGGGCGTGTTCGACAAGGCTGCGCAGATGGTGATGGCCTTCGGCAGCCACGAGTACGTGGTGCTCGCCCTCCTGATCGCGATCCTGATCGCGCCCCATCCTGCTCGCCGGTGGCGGCGTGCACCTGAGCCGGGCGAGCGAGGAGGTCGCCGCGTTCGCCGAGGCGCTCAACATGCCGGTCGCCCACACCATGACCGGCAAGGGGGCGATCGCCTGCACTTCGCCGCTCTCGGCCGGTCTGTTCGGCCGCTACGACCGCATCGCCAACGGATTGATCGCGGAGGCGGACCTGATCCTGGTGGCCGGCTGCAAGCTAGGCGAGATCGCCACCAAGCGCTACACGGTGCCGCCCGGGGGCAAGCGGATCATCCATATCGACATCGACGCCGGCGAGATCGGCCGCACCCTCGCCCGGGACCTGGGCCTGTGGGGCGACGTGCGCGAGACCGTCGGGGATATCGGCATGGCGCTGCGCGCGGAGTCGGCCGGTATCAAGGAGCTGCAGGCCGGCTACGCCGCCGCGGTGGCCTGGCGGATGGCCGAATGGCGCGCGGGCGTGGCGGAGTGGCTCAACGCGGACGAGACGCCGGTGTCGATGGCCCGGCTCCTCAACGAGCTGAACCGGCTCATGCCGGCCGACGGCATTCTGGTCGCCGACGGCGGCTTCGCCGCCCATTGGGGTGGGCTGCTCTACGACGCCAAGCGGCCGGGCCGCGGCTTCGTGCCCGACCGCGGCTTTGCCTCCATCGGCTACGGCCTGCCCGGTGCCATGGGGGCCGCGCTGGCGGCGCCAGGGCGGACGGTGGTGGGCCTGACCGGCGACGGCGGCTTCAACATGATGATCGGAGAGCTGGAGACGGCGCGGCGGCTGGCGCTCGACCTCACCGTCATCGTCGTCAACAACGCCGCCTCGGGCTACGTGAAGGCGCTGCAGCACCTGATGTACGGGGCGGGCTCCTACCACGCCTCGGACCTCGCCGAGACCAACTACGCCAGGGTGGCCAAGGCCATGGGCTGCCACGGCGTGCGGGTGGAAAGTCCGGCCCAGCTCGCGGGCGCGCTCGCGTCCGCCGTGGCAACCAAGGGGCCGAGCGTGGTCGATGTGGTCGTGACACGCGATCCGGCCAAGATGCTGCCCGCAGTGGATAACCGCACGGTGGAGGTCAAGACGGGCGACTGGGTGGCGTGAGCGCGACGGCGGCACGTCCACCTGAGCCCGGGCGCTCAGGCCAGAGCCGGGGCTGCCGAGGGGCGGCTCCTGTGGCGTTGGGCCGCCGGGCGCTACCAAAAGGCCGGTTGACAAATGGCCGCTTGACAGGCGTTCCTCGCCTCAATTGATGCGGATCCGGCGCGCCGGGCGCGCCGCTGCTTGGTCGAGTCTGCAGACCCTTACCCACAGTGCGAGAGTTTGATGGCCGACCAGTACGTGCTGGAGACCCAGGGGCTGACGAAGGATTTCCGGGGCTTCACGGCGGTCAAGGATGTCGGCCTGCGCGTCAGGCGCGGCACCATCCACGCCCTGATCGGCCCCAATGGCGCCGGCAAGACCACCTGCTTCAACCTGATCACCAAGTTCCTGCAGCCCTCGGCGGGGAAGATTTTCTACAACGGCCGCGATATCACCGCGGCGCTCCCGCACGCGGTGGCCCGGCTGGGGCTCGTCCGCTCCTTCCAGATTTCGGCCGTTTTTCCGCATCTCTCGGTCCTGGAGAACGTCCGGGTCGCGCTGCAGCGGGCGCTGGGCACCTCCTACCACTTCTGGCGCTCGGAGCGGTCGGTGGAGGTCCTCGACGGGCGCGCCCTCGAGTTGCTGGACGACGTGGGGCTCAGGGCCTACGCCGGCCTCCCGGCGGTGGAGTTGCCCTACGGCCGCAAGCGGGCACTGGAGATCGCCACCACCCTGGCCCTGGACCCCGAGATGCTCCTGCTTGACGAGCCGATGGCCGGCATGGGAGCGGAGGATATCCAGCGCACGTCCGCGCTCATCAAGCGCATCGCCAGGGACCGCACCGTGCTGATGGTCGAGCACAATCTGTCGGTGGTGGCCGACCTGTCGGACCGCATTACCGTGCTGGCGCGCGGGCACGTGCTGGCGGAAGGTGCGTACGCCGAGGTCAGCAGCAACCCGCAGGTCGTCGAGGCGTACATGGGTACCGGTGGGGGGACCGGGCATGGCTGATGCGCAGCTGGCGGTACACGACGTACACGCCTGGTACGGCGAGAGCCACATCCTGCACGGCATGACGTTCAACGTGAAGGCAGGCGAGGTCGTGACGCTGCTCGGCCGCAATGGCGCCGGCAAGACCACCACCATGCGTGCCGTCATGGGCATGCTCGCCGCACGCAAGGGCTCGATTGCGTACGAAGGCCGCGAGACCATCCATCTCAAATCCAACCAGATCGCGCGGCTCGGCATCGGCTACTGCCCGGAGGAGCGCGGCATCTTCGCGAGCCTCAACGTGCACGAGAACCTGGTCCTGCCGCCCGTGGTGAAGGAGGGCGGCCTCGGGCTCGACAGGCTCTATGAGCTGTTTCCGAACCTCAAGGAGCGCTCGTCCAGCCAGGGTACCAAGCTGTCCGGCGGCGAGCAGCAGATGCTGGCCATCGCCCGCATTCTGCGCACCGGTGCCAAGATGCTCCTGCTCGACGAGCCCACCGAAGGCCTGGCGCCCGTGATCGTGCAGCAGATCGGCGCCACCATCCGCGTGTTGCGCGAGCGCGGATTTACCATCCTGCTGGTCGAGCAGAACTTCCGCTTCGCCGCCACGGTGGCCGACCGCCACTATGTGGTCGAGCACGGGCGGGTCGTCGACATGATTCCCAACTCGGCGCTGCAGGAGAACCGGGAGAAGCTGCAAAGCTATCTGGGCGTGTAGTAGACCTATAATAACAAGTGACCGACTCGGCACAAAAATGGGAGGAGAGGCTATGAGATGGAGATTGAGGTCGTGGGCGGCCGCGATCGCCCTCTCGGCCGGCGCGGGCGCTGCCCTGGCCGACTACACCGACGGCGTCATCAGGATCGGCGTTCTCAACGACCAGTCGGGTCTCTATTCGGACATAACCGGGCAGGGCTCGGTGTGGGCGGCGCGCAAGGCCGTCGAGGACTACTGCAAGCTGCGCGCCACCATCCCCGCCGAGCAGGCGTTCCGGCCTCTCGCCGAGAGCGACTGCCCGCTGGTCAAGAAGTAGCGTTGCGACAGGAGAAGGAAAAACAATGCGTTGGAGCTTGAAGGCGTGGGCCGCTGCGGCCGCGCTCTGTGCGGGCGCGGGAGCGGCCGTTGCAGACTACACGGACGGCGTCATCAAGATCGGCGTGCTCAACGACCAGTCGGGCCTCTATTCCGACCTGTCGGGCCAGGGCTCGGTGTGGGCCGCGCGCAAGGCGGTCGAGGACTACTGCAAGGCCAATGCCTGCGCGACCAAGATCGAGGTCGTTTTCGCCGACCACCAGAACAAGCCCGACGTCGGCTCCAACGTCGTGCGCCAGTGGTACGACGTGGATAAGGTGGACGTGGTCGTTGACGTGCCCACCTCCTCGGTGGCGCTCGCCGTCAACACCATCACCAAGGACAAGAACAAGGTGTTCCTGGTGTCCGGCGCGGCCTCGGCCGACCTGACCGGCAAGGCCTGCACCCCCAACACCGTCCACTGGACCTACGACACCTGGTCGCTGGCCAACGGCACCGCCAATGCCATCGTCAAGACTGGCGGCGACACCTGGTTCTTCCTCACCGCCGACTACGCCTTTGGCCACGCGCTCGAGCGCGACACCACTGCGGTCGTCGAGAAGGCCGGCGGCAAGGTGTTGGGCAAGGTGCGCCATCCCTTCCCGGGGCAGGACTTCTCCTCCTTCCTGCTGCAGGCGCAGCAGTCCAAGGCCAAGATCATCGGCCTCGCCAACGCCGGCGGCGACACCATCAACTCCATCAAGCAGGCCGGCGAGTTCGGCATCGTGGAAGGCGGACAGAACCTCGCCGGGCTCCTCGTGTTCATCACCGACGTGCATGCGCTTGGCCTGAAGACGGCCCAGGGCCTGATCTTCACCGAGTCCTGGTACTGGGACCTCAACGACGCCAACCGCGCGTTCGCCAACGAGTTCGCGGCGGCCAACAAGGGCAACCGGCCCACCATGGTGCAGGCGGGCGTCTACTCGGCCGTGACCCACTACCTCAAGGCCGTGCACGCTCTCAAGTCCGACGCCGACGGCGCTGCCGTGGTCGCCAAGATGAAGGAGATGCCGACCGACGACAGGCTGTTCGGCAAGGGCAGCATCCGCCAGGACGGCCGCAAGATCCACCCCATGTACCTGTTCGAGGTGAAGAAGCCGGCCGAGAGCAAGGGGCCGTGGGACTATTACAAGCTGCGTGCCACCATCCCCGCCGAGGAGGCCTTCCGTCCGCTGGCCGACGGCGGCTGCCCGCTGGTGAAGTGAGGGAATAGCGAATAGGGAGTTGGGGAAGGGAAGCGGGCGCAACCAGCGCCCTGCTCCCTAGTCCCCATTCCCTACTCCCCTCTTCTTTCGAGAGAGCAGCATGTTCGAGCTCATCGGGGTATCGCCGCAGGCACTGTTCGGCCAGCTGCTGCTGGGCCTCATCAACGGCGCCTTCTATGCGCTGCTGTCGCTCGGGCTGGCGGTGATCTTCGGGCTGATGAATGTCATCAACTTCACGCACGGCGCCCAGTACATGATGGGCGCGTTCGGCGCGTGGATGCTGCTCAACTATCTGGGCATCCCCTATTGGGGCGCGCTGGTGCTGGTGCCGATCCTGGTCGGCATCACGGGCGTGCTGATCGAGCGCGCCTTTATCTCGCGCCTCTACCATCTCGACCACCTTTACGGCCTGCTGCTCACCTTCGGCCTCGCCCTCATCATCGAGGGGCTGTTCCGCCGAGAGTACGGCATCTCGGGCCTGCCCTATGCCAACCCGCTGCCGGGCGGCACCAATCTCGGGTTCATGTTCCTGCCCTGGTACCGGGCCTGGGTGGTGGCTCTCTCGCTCACGGTGTGCCTTGCGACCTGGTTCCTGATCGAGAAGACCCAGCTCGGCTCCTATCTCCGCGCCGCCACCGAGCGGCCCGACCTGGTGCAGGCGTTCGGCATCAACGTGCCGCGCATGATCACCCTCACGTACGGTTTCGGCGTCGGCCTGGCGGCGCTGGCGGGCGTGCTGGCGGCGCCGATCTACTCCGTCAACCCGGTGATGGGCGCCAACCTCATCATCGTGGTCTTTGCCGTGGTGGTGATCGGCGGCATGGGCTCCATCATGGGCTCGATCGTGACTGGCTTCGGGGTCGGCGTGATCGAAGGCCTCACCAAGGTGTTCTACCCGGAGGCCTCCAACACGGTCATCTTCATCATCATGGCCGTCGTGCTGATGATCAGGCCCCAGGGCCTGTTTGGAACGCCGAGGTGAGCGCGCCGTGACAACCTCGTCCAAATCCTGGGACATGCCGATCTTCTGGGCGCTGATGGCGCTGGCGCTGATCGCGCCGGCGTTCGTCTACCCGGTGTTCCTGATGAAGGTGCTGTGCTTTGCGCTGTTCGCCTGCGCCTTCAACCTGTTGGTCGGGTACGTCGGGCTCCTCTCCTTCGGGCACGCCGCGTTCTTCGGCTTCGGCGCCTACGTGGCGGCGCACCTCGCCAAGGTCGGCACGGTGCAGCTGCCGCTGGGGCTGCCGGGCTTCGGCTGGATGTGGCTCACCATCCCGCTGCCGCCGCTCACGCCCGAGGCCGCCATTTTGATCGCCACCCTGGTGGCCGCGCTGCTCGGTCTCATCGTCGGCGCCATCGCCATCCGCCGGCAGGGCATCTACTTCGCCATGGTGACGCTGGCGCTGGCGCAGATGGTGTATTTCCTCTGCGTGCAGGCGCCGTTCACGGGCGGCGAGGACGGCATCCAGGCGGTGCCGCGCCGGCCGTTGCTGGGGCTGCTCGATCTCCACGACGACTTCGTCTTCTACTACGTGGTGCTGGCCATCTTCTGCATCGGCTTCCTCATCGTCTACCGCACCATCCATTCGCCGTTCGGCCAGGTTCTCAAGGCCATCCGCGAGAACGAGCCGCGCGCCATCTCGCTGGGCTACGCCGTGGACCGCTTCAAGCTGATCGCCTTCGTGCTGTCGGCCTCGCTCGCGGGCCTCGCGGGCGCCACCAAGTCCATGGTGTTCCAGCTTGCCTCGCTCACCGACGTGCAGTGGCAGATGTCGGGCGAGGTGGTGCTGATGACGCTGGTCGGCGGGCTCGGCACCGTGTTCGGACCCATCGTCGGCGCCGGGGTCATCATCGCCATGCAGAACTACCTGGCCGGCTTCGGCGAGTACGTGCTGGTGATCCAGGGTGGCATCTTCGTCGTCACCGTCCTGCTGTTCCGGCGCGGCATCGTCGGCGAGCTCCAGGCCCTGCTCGGCCGCATGGTCGGCGGCCGATCCGCCAAATAGGTGTCAGCCCCTCTGGGTCTGACACCGCAGACGGACCTGTGTCGGGCGATGTGCGGCCGATCGCTCGGCTCGCGGCAATGGCGATGCCGCTCAGGGGGCGCCGCGCGGATCCCCTCTCCCCGCTTGAGGGGAGAGGGTCAGGGTGAGGGGCAGCCACACGGGAAAGCCTCTCCACGCGCGAAGCCTTCGGTCCTGCGCATGCCTCGGGACCGCCGTCGACGGGTCAGAGCCCTGGGCTGCCCCTCACCCCGCCCTCTCCCCGTCGCCCTCGGGACGATTGCGGCGAGGCTTGCCTTTGTGGATAGCCGAGGGCGGCGGGGAGAGGGAGTCGTGCGCGGCTCGCCTCTCTGCCACCTGCCTCACGCGGGCACATGCGGTTTCGTCATCGAGCGTCGGTGCAGCCTGTGATCGGCCGCACATCGCCCCGATACCCAAGCTGCGCGGAGATATCCGACGCAGCCCGTCATCGGCGGTTGATTGACCCGTACCGTCGGTCGGCGGACCAAGCACTCGTATTCGAGGGCACGCCCCAGTTCCATCCACCCCGCAGGGTGGCCTCGGGGCTGCCCCCTACTTCGGCGTCAGCGTCCACGTTCCCAGGCTCGCCGCGTCGACCGCCTGGCGCTGCGTCGGAATCTCGATGTACTCGCCCTTGGACCAGCGCGTCGCGAACGACCGGTAGAACGGCGAGAGCGGGTTGCCGGACTGGCCGGTGGTCTGGATGTAGAGGGAGTGGTCGAGATCGGCGAGGTCGTAGATGGCGCGGAAGCTTGCTGCGTGCCGGTTGGCGAACGGTTGGTCGGTGCCGAAGTCGGACTGGCCGCGGTTGAGCGTGTAGTTGCCGCCGCCGCTCGGTACCTCGACGTTGAAGAACGGCGCGAGCCCGCCCACCAGCCCGAACGGGCGGTGCTCGCTGAATGCCGTGTGCGCCTGGCCCCACCGCCACTTGGAGCGGTCGCCGCCGTAGCGGAGCTGCAGGTCGTGCAGCGCCCGGTTGAGCGCCCCGGCGAGCACCGCGCCGCAGCTCTCGCGCTCGGGCGTGGTGCGGTCGTCGCACCAGTCGCGCGAGGTAGCGCGGCCCTCCAGCAGCCGGATCAGCGCCACGGCGCGGGAGCCGAGATAGCGGTCGAAGGCCTCGCCCAGGTCGTCGCGGTAGATGGCGCGCACGGCTTCCCGCATCCAGGCGGTGAAGATCAGCGGCTCGGGGCGGTCGGCACGCATGGTGCCGTCCCATACGGTAATCTGGTCGAGCACGGCGTGCTCGACGGAGCCCGCCGCCTGCGCCGCGGCGATCATCAGGGGCTGCAGCTTGAGGACGGCCAGCGACAGCACGTCGGTCTGGGCGGAGCGCATGCTGGCCATGTCATGCTTGCCGGCGTCGAAGATCAGCTGCTTGATGCGCTGTTGCCGGAAGGCGGGCTCCCAGTCGTAGGTGAGGAGGTGCGGGTACTCGGGATCGACCATGCGCGCGTTGGCTGTGCCGATGGCGCCCACGTTGGGGTTGTCCTCCCGCGGCAGGCTGTCGAACTTGAGGTAGCCCTTCCAGTCGTAGGTGGCGTCCCAGCCCGGCACCGGCGCCCGGCCGGCCACCTTGTTGGCGGGGTCGCGCACAGGCACGCGGCCTGGCGCGATCATGCCGATCCGCCCCGACGTGTCGGCCACCACCATGCTCTGCATCGGCACCAAGAACAGCCGCATGCGCTCCATGTAGTCGGTCACGCTCTTCATGGAGGGGTCGAACAGGCCGGCGGCCAGCGTGGTGTCGTCGTCGCTGAGCGCGGTCCATCTGAGCGCCGCCACGTGATTGGCGGCGAGCAGGCCTTCGAGGTTGCGGTAGAAGCCCGGCAGCACCGGACCGTGCCGCGTGCGCCGGCGCTCCACCTTGCGCACCCCGGCGTCCTTCACGGCGATGGTCATTTCCTCGACCGAGAACGGCAGCCAGCCTTCGGGGGTGAGATATTCCCGCGGGTTCTCGGGGTTCACCTTCTCGATGAAGATGTCCTCCACGTCGGTGCCCGTATTGGTGAAGCCCCAGGCGACGTTGTCGCCCCGGCCCAGCACGATCAGCGGCACGCCGGACAGGCTGGCGCCGGCGGCGTTGGCGGTGCCGCCGCCCGGCAGTTGAAGGGCGAGGTGCGCCAGGTACCAGATCGCCGGCGCCTCCAGCCGCAGGTGCGGGTCGTTGGCGAGCAGCGGCTTGCCGGAATGCGTGCGTGCCCCGGAGACCACCCAGTTGTTCGAGGCCCCCGTGCCGATCAGCGCCTCGATCAAGTCCGAGGCGTCGGCCCGGCGCACGGCCGCGCCGGTGCGTTTGAGGGGATAGAGGTCGGCGATCTCGGGCAGCGGCGGCGGCGCGTCGGCCGCATCGAGCGGCATCAGGTCCTCGATCTCGGCCGAGGTGAGGCCCTGGGCCGCCAGGGTAAGGCGCAGGATCTCCTGGTTGATGTTCATGGACAGCGACAGCGCCATCAGCTTGATGATGACGATGCTGTCGGCCGGCCGCCACGGCTGCGGCTGGTGCCTGAGCAGCAGGAACTCGGGGGGCAGGCGCGGCTCCAGCGACCCCACCGGACGCGTGAGGAAGGCGTTGACCCCGCGGGCGTAGGCCTCCAGCGCCTTGGCCGCATCGGCCGGGAGCGTGGACAGCGAGCGCTCGGCGTGGCCGTAGAGGTCCAGCGTGCGCAGGAACACGTCGGCGCTGAACGTGCGCTCGCCGAAGATCTCCGACAGCCGGCCCTGGCCGGTGCGGCGCTGCATCTCCATCTGCCACAGCCGGTCCTGGGCGTGCACGAAGCCGAGCGCCATATAGAGGTCGTTGCTGGTCTTGGCGAAGATGTGCGGCACGCCCTCGCGGTCGCGCACCACCTCCACCGGCTCGGAGAGCCCGGGCATGGCGAGCGTCCCCCTGGGTGAGGGCACGGTGTTGCGCAGCGCCGCGTAGCCGATGCCGGCGGCGATGACGGCAAGGCCGACAAGCCCCGCCAGGCCGATGCCGGCCCACTTGAGGATGCGCTTCATGGCTCGCAGGCCCTGGCCCAGATTCGCAGCCGCCAGATTCGCAGCCGAATGTCAGAATCGGTAGCCGCCCGCGCCGACAAAAGCGAGTCCTACTTGCCGGCCTTGGCCGCTCCAACCTCCTCCTCGAGCTTGGCGAGCTGCTCGCGCAGCGCCCTCTGCTGCTGGCCGCGCGTCGCCATGCGTCGCTGGATCGTGCCGATCTCCAGGCTCAGCGACTGGCGCGCCTCCGCCGAGGTGTCCGACCCGCGCTTGTTCATGGTGTCGAAGATGAGCTGCTGGTCCTGCCGGATGCCCTCGTCCAGCTGGCGCAGCCGCTCCTTGATCTGCGACACCTCCACGAGCTTCACGGTCAGCTGCGGGTCGGCCTTGCGCTTGAGCTCCTCCTCCAGCTGCCTGATCCGCTCCTGCATGGCCTCGGTCTCGGCCTTGGGGGCCGGCGGCGGGGTCTTGGGCAGCATGCCGGGGGCGGCGGCGAGCTGGAAGTAGAACTCGCCCGTGAGCGCCGAGTGGTCCCACGGCACCTGGCGATTGCGGGTGGCGGCCAGCACCTCCTTGCGCACATCCACCATGACGGCGGTGAGACCCTTGCCGGGCGCCTTGACGGCCTTCGCCAGCGCCGCGGTGAAGGGCGAGTTGCGCCCGTCTCCGTCCTGGGCCACCTCGCCCGGCTTGGTGGCGTAGGCGATGAACGTGCCGACGCCCGCCTGCACCTCGGCAAGCCCCCGGCCCACGCCGACCGAGCGCGTGCCCATGGCGCGGGCGAGATTGCGGGCCAGCGGGTTGTCGCGACAGGCGTCGAGGAACACGATGTTGGTCCTGCCCTCGCGGCCGATCTCCATCTGCCGCATGACGAAGTCGAGCGCCACCGTCTCGAACTCCAGGTCGCGCTCGCCCTGCAGCTGGGCGTCGGTGGGGACGAGATAGTTGCGCAGGCCCACCTGCAGGCCGTGACCGGCGTAGAAGAGGATGCCCACATCGGCGTCGGCCAGCGCGCGGGAGAACTGCCGGAGCTTGGCATCGAAGCCGGGCTTGTCGAGATCGCGGCCCAGGATCACCTCGATGCCGAGCCCCTTGAGCGCGGCGGCCATGTCGGTGGCGTCGTTGCCCGGATTGGGGAGCCGGCCGGCGTAGGTATAGGCGGCATTGCCGATGACCAGCGCCACCCGCTTCTGGGCCGCGGCGGGCTGAGCCATCGCCACGGCGGCGAGCAGGCCGGCGAGCCATAACGAGATGACGGAAAGGCAAACGCCGGCCGGCCGCCGGCACGTCGGACGCGATAAGGTCCGACGCGAGATCGTTAGGCGCGACATGGGCAACCCCCTCGTTAGAGCCCCCTGGTGGCGCGCATCAGGCGCGGCGATTTCGGCCGTTCCAAGACGGTGTGCGGGCAGCGGGGGGCGAGCGCAAAGCCGCCCAAGTGCGACGCTAAAGCCACCCTGTCGGGGCGCGGCGGGCGCTACAAATCGGGGCAGCTTGTGGAGGGAGGGACGAGATGCGGGTCTTCGCAGCGGCCGGTGCGGTTGCCGTGGCCGCCGTGCTCACCGGTTGCAGCAGCAGCGGCACCGAGGCTCCAGTCGCGGCGGCCAAGGCCGAGGCGGCCACCATCAACTACGCCTCGGGGCTCCGGGTGGCCGACACCAAGGTCGGCACCGGGCCGTTCCCCAAGCAGGGGCAGATCTGCGTGATGCACTATACCGGCTGGCTCTACCAGAACGGCCAGAGGGGCGCCAAGTTCGACAGCTCCGTGGACCGCGGCAAGCCGTTCGAGTTCCCGCTGGGCGCAGGCGCCGTCATCAAGGGTTGGGACGAGGGCGTGGCCGGCATGAAGGTGGGCGGCAAGCGCACCCTCATCATCCCCCCCGACCTTGGCTACGGCGGCAACCCCCGCACCGGCATCCCGGCGTACTCGACGCTGATCTTCGAGGTCGAGCTTCTGGCGGTGAAGGGATAGGCAACTAGCAGACCTCCGAGGCCTTCTGAGCCTGACCACCATTTATGCCGTCTTGTCGCTGCGCGACACCTTGACGACCTACGGATTGGCCGTAGTATGTCCATCAAGTTCGAATGGGACCGCGTGAAGGCGGAAGCCAATAGGCGGAAACACGATGTCACGTTCGAGCAGGCTTGCGATGTCTTTAGGGATGCTCTGGCTCTCGACGAGCTGGATGACAGGGAAGACTACGGCGAAGCTCGGTTTAACCGCACCGGCATGGTCGAAGGTCGGCTTATTGTTGTGACCTATACAGGACGAACCGACGTAGATAGTGGCGATGAGGTCATCCGCATCATCTCAGCGCGTCCGGCGGAGCGGCAGGAAAGAAAGCGGTACCATGAAGTCTAAGCATCAAAAGGGCGCCGCGCTGCAGAAACAGAACGCCGCCAGCCGGAAGGTCGCCAGCACGCGTTCGACGACGAAATACGATTGGCGCGCCTTCGATGCGCTGACGGATGAGGAGATTATGAGGCGCGCCCTCAGCGATCCCGACGCACAGCCTCTCAGCGACGCCCAGCTGCAACGGATGAAGCGCCCGAACCCCAAGGTCGTGCGGCAGGCGCTGGGGCTGTCGCAAGAGGAATTTGCGGAGCGGTTCAGGATTCCCGTCGGCACTCTGCGGGATTGGGAACAGGGCCGGGTGGAGCCGGACCAGGCCGCGCGCGCCTACCTCATGGTGATTGCGCGCATCCCCGATGCCGTGCTCAAGGCGCTGCGCGCGGCGGCGTGACCGTCTACCCGCCGTAGTGAACGGAGCGAGCGAGCCGGAGGCCAGCGGCGCTCCGATCCGGCCACGCTTATGCCGTCTCGCCGATGCGCAGGCCGATGTAGCGGTCCAGCGTGGCAGCGTCGCGCAGCAGCTCGGCCGAAGCGGCGCGGTGGACGATGGCGCCGCGCTCCATGATGACGGCGTCGCGGGTCAGCGACAGCGCCAGCTCCGCGTGCTGCTCGATCAGGATCACCGCCATGCCCTCTTCGGCCACCATGGTCTTGATGGCGGCGGCCAGCTCCTCGACGATGATGGGCGCCAGGCCCTCCATGGGCTCGTCGAGCAGGAGCAGGGCGGGGTTGGTCATCAGCGCCCGCGCCATGGCCAGCATCTGCTGCTCGCCGCCCGACAGCTGGTTGCCCATGTTGCCGCGGCGCTCCTTGAGGCGCGGGAACAGCTCGTAGACGGCGGCGAGCGCCCATTTGCCCGGCCGCTCGGCCACCGTGAGGTTCTCCTCCAGCGACAGGGAGGGGAAGATCTCGCGCTCCTGCGCCACCCACCCCAGCCCGAGCTTGGCGCGACGGTGGGTGGCGAGGCCGGTGATGTCGGCGCCGCGCCACTTGACGGTCCCGCGCATGGTCTGGGTGCAGCCCATGATCGACGCAATGAGCGTGGTCTTGCCGACGCCGTTGCGGCCGAGCAGCGCCAGGCTGCCGTGCTCCGGCACCTCGAGCGAGACGTTGTCGAGCACCACGGCATCGCCGTAGCCGGCGCGCAGGCCTTCGAGTGCGAGCAGGGCCTCAGCCATGGTG
>Ga0105249_10000533_pt1 | contig 35077 bp, 37 predicted proteins | sample KBSS44metaG_FD_81522 | JGI IMG/M metagenome (GOLD analysis project Ga0105249, IMG submission 81522) | Switchgrass rhizosphere microbial communities from Kellogg Biological Station, Michigan, USA - KBS S4-4 metaG | ecosystem: Host-associated > Plants > Roots > Rhizosphere > Soil | place...
GCTCGCCGACGACTTCAGGGGCGGCACGTGCACATGTACGGAGTATGAGGGGTCGAAGATAGTGGCGCCCCGTCAGCCGGCCAGAGGGGTGGCCGTCGCCAAACGGCTTGAGGCGGCCGGCTTCGGGGGCGAACAAAGAATAGCCCCGAGCGTGGCGGGAGACCGCCATGTGACAGTGAACAATTGTGAGCGTGCTGGCCGCACAAGTCGACCGAGCGAACCTCGACGCGGTGGCAGGAGTCTGCCAAGAATCCCGGCGTAGGGTTTCGAAAGGTGATCAGAGCCTCCAACGAGGGCGAGCCCGAGAACGGAACCAGACTTTCAAAGAGATCAATCGTGTTGGTTGGGCGCTACGCCCCAAATACGGAATCTCTGGAGAAGCTTCCCTCGGAATGTTCGATTTCAACGTAGCTAGGTACGCCGTAGAGGGTCCAATGCGCTCTTGCCATGGACCTAGCAGCCGCTACAGCCGTCCGCATTGTCGTGAAAGTCGAATCGATAGCGCCGCTTTCAAGCTGGACCGCCCAATTGCCGCGGACGAATACAACACGGTAGCACGTGGGTCCTTCTAGAGACATGTAAGCTCGCCCTCGAAACGTGTGACCACGTTACTTGGCCGGGAAGGCTAGGTCGTCCACAATCGTGCCGTCCGGATATGCGATCTGGACGCAGCTCGGGAGCCCGTAGACAGACCAGCGCGTGCGCGCCATCGATCGCGCCGCATCGATGGCTGCCTGTTGCGTTGGGAATCCTGCATCGTCGCCGCTGCTGTCGAAGTGAACGGCCCAGTTTCCCGAGATTTGAAGAACTCGGTAGCAACCGCATACTTCAGATGGCATGACGCAATACCCTCATAGATTCCTGCTCATACGCCGCGCTGTGAATCGATATTTTCTCTAGAGCTGTCCTCTGTCGTCTCGCATTTTGGCGCCTGCAACGATGAACGCGGACGTTTGGGAGGAACACGAACCGTTCGTTCACTCTTTCGGCGGAAAAAAGGCGTATACGGGTATACGAATAGACTGGCTCCTATTGGTCGCGACGCGAAGACGGTTGATCGCCGTTCTTCGCAATCTATCGGGCTAGACCCGACTCGGCTTCGGTTGTTTTACCTATTGACCCTCGCCGATCCCGCGGGCCGCGCAGAGTCCGATGACCGAGTCTAGTTCCTCGCGCTGCACGCTTGCCGTCTACAACGTCGAGCATCTTTTCGCCAACACCTTCTGCGGTCGACGCGAGAAAGATGTTCACCTTGTGCGCAACGGCGAGGCGAGAACGTAATGGCACGTTCTACACACGTGGGAACACCGCAGGATGCGCTGGCAGACATCGCGTGGCGTATCAAACAACATGTGGGCAGGTCCATACAGGTCGTTTGGTTGGCCGAAGATGGCACGGTCTACGTCGCCAGTATCGAGGCGGCGCCCGGTTTATCACCGGAAAATTTCGTTGGTTCTTACTCGGCGATTACCACACTCGAAGACATAGAAGAGGACCTGCGAGAAGCCCAAGCGCAGAGAGCGACCAATAGACGTTACGTCTCGGACAAAGCGGGCTGATCGAGGTCGGACATGAACTCTCCCTTGGCCGCGCGTCGCTCATTGAAACGACGCATCCACTCGCGTAGCGCTTCTTCGGTGATGTCGACGAGTAGCCGCTTTTCTATGGCTGCTGCCACTTTGAGCTGGTCTCTCAATACCCGGTCGACCTTAAGGAGTGCGTCGCGCACGACACGCGTTCGTATGGCCTCAGCTGGAAGTTTCTTCATCACATTCTCGGCGATTGGTTGCTATGTTGACGCCCCCCTTGCTGAACTGGGGGAACAATCGAAACCTTGTAGCCGAAACATTTTGGAGAAACCAATCTACCCGTGTACTCGTTTACTAGTATCCCGATCGGACTGGCGGATTTACGCCATGGCGACGCGTTCTGCTGATGACTTGTGTATGCCATAACGTGCGAATTTTGCGCGCTGGACTTCGCATACGGGTTCACGCCGGGCAACACGTTTCACTCAGCGATTTGCCCTTCTTGCGGGCATTGCTGCGAGTTCCCTGAGGGTCAACCGCTAGCACGACAGGGCGTCGCACGGCAGCAGTCAGATATCGCGCGGGAGCGCGAGTTGGCGAATCCGGATGCGCCTGATCGCAGAACACAGTTATGAGTTTGCTGGTATCACGCCGCCTTCGCCTCCGGCCCCTCTGTGCCGCCAACGGTCCGAAGTCACGGGTTCTCGCCCTCCACCGCCGGGATGCGCTCAAGCAGCTCTTTGGCCCACTTCCTGATCTGATACGCCTTCGTGGGCATGGCCGCCGCCTGCTGGACGAGCGTTTCCATGATCTGTTCGGGGGTCTGCTGGGCAGCCGTAGTGGTGTGATCTAGCTGCGTGCGGTCGCCGTACGCCTTGGGCCGCATCTTGGCCGCATACCACTTCTTCGCATCCACGATGATGCGTTTCTGATCCGAGGGAATCAGCATGTCCTCGGCTGTATCGACCGCATCGTCCGCGTACGCGTCGCCCTGGTCCTCGCGCGCCCGCGCGTAGGATTCCGCAAACCCCCTGTTCGCCGTCCTCCACTGGGCAACCGTGGATAGCCCAACCTCGTTGGCCTTGCACCAGGACTTGACAGTTTTGCCCTCCGCCATCCAGTCCAACAACGCGTCTGCTCGTGCCTGGGAGTAAGTCGTTGGCCTGCTCATCCCAACGCCTCCATCCAACCGCCTTGCACGACAATCGACACATTCGGGCCGCTATCCATCTCCAAGCTCACGGCCACAGGAACATTCGCAGGGCGAACGACGTTATTGTTCGGATCGATGCTTGTGACCAAGTAGGAGTTCGTCGTTCCGGACGCCGACGTGAGAATGTTTCCTCCGGCTTGGGCCGTTCCAGAGTTGAACGAAGTGTTCGTCTGCATGAGGCTCAAGTAGCCACCGACGATCAGCACATCGTTTACCGCCGTGACGCGCGAGGATGCCGCGTACTGGTTGCCCTTCGTCATCCGCTCGCGGGCCGCGCCTGCAAGGCTAAAAGTGACGGTGCCGTCCACGATCCAGGCCGTGGTCCCAGCTGGCGCGGTCTGCGATAAGAACCCGAGCGTCTGCACGGGCAGCGTCTGCGTGATACGGATGATAGGGACGATTGCTTGAGGCGAAGCGCCCGAGTTCGTAACACATCCAAATAATCGAAACCGCACCTGATTGCCTGCACGTAGTCCGCCTGTCGGAAAAATGTTACTGAGGCAGACCGACGCGGAGCCAACTGGCAGGGTCATGTATTGCGCGACGTCCACGGTGACGGCGCGCACGGCGGCGACAGCGGCAACGGCGTTGCTTGCATGAGGAAGAAGGCGCGAGCCGCGAAGCGATGCTTGATCGGATGCTAAGAGCATTTGATGGACTCCTTTAGACGAAGTTGGATGAGGCGGGGCGCCAGTCAGCGCATTCGCGCTCGGCGTGGGGGAAGGGAAGCGTTCGACCGGCGACGCCTAGCTGGCATCGGCCCATCCCGCCGGCTGGATTCACGTGGTCGCGTGTGAAGTGGAGGCAGCCGCCGCAGGTAACGAGCGGACGGGGGATCGCCTTACGGTTGCGTATGTGGCAGCAAGCCCCGCCAAGAATGCGCGGCCAGCCATCTACTACGGGGACGACTCGCGCAATAGGCTGAGCGAGCCACACGGGGCCACAGGAGCGGCACAGCGCGGGCGCGGTTTCGTCAGGGAGCCGCTCCCCTCGTTCGTGCAATTGCGAGTCGCGCATGGCAAGGACGTATGCCGTCAATGCTCGATCGCTCAGAGCTTCTAGGAGTTCAATATCTCCGTGATCCTTCCCCAACCATGCATCGGGCAGACCCTCAGCGCGAAGCGCAGATAACAATCGTTCCGTCCAGAATCCGGACTTTCTGCATGCGGACCCGTGCGACTCTTGCGACTCTGCGACTTTCAGCGCTTCGTTAGGCCTCGGAGTCGCGGGAGTCGCGGGAGTCGCGGCGGGGCAAGGCGTGGATTCGGCTATCAACGACGCCAGTAGTCCGGCCATGGTCACCGCTCCTCGGCCAAAGATGTGATGCGCCACACGTTGCGTCTATGGGCACCGTCGAGCGGCGCGCCACCCTCGACAACTTCAGCCCAACCCGCGCGCTCCAAGGCATCCATAGCCGAAATAAAGCGCTCACGATCACGGACGCGCGACGGCCCGAGTCTTAGTGCGTCGCGGCTGTGGAGGAGCTCGCGTCCCGTCTCGTGGCACCACTTCAATAGGGCTTCGGCGTCGCGAACCTCCGGCGGTACCTCGGCAGTACCAGAAAGCCTCACCGCCTCGTTCAAATGCCACAGCGCGATTTCTGCAGCGCGGGAGACGGTAGATGCCTGGATCGTCGTTGCCGACGGCGAGTCCAAGAGAGTAAGAACGCCAGCAATTCGCAGGCACTGCTCAGGTGTCTTGGACGCCCAAGGCTTGACGGTGGCGAAGCGTCCATTCGGCGCCATCTTTGCTTCTACTGCGTCGTAAAGTATTCGCCACGAGTGCTTAGCCTCGTCAGTCAAGGTCAAAGACCGTGGCGCCAGCTCGTTCCGTGTTCCGTCCGCGAGAGGGAGCTGCATCCGAAGCAGATCCGTAAAGATCGCATTGCAACGGATGACTGCGGCATCCTCTTGCAAATTCTCCGACTTGTAGGCCCTCGTTCCTGCGGTTGGTTCGGGCCAAGAAAGGAGACATCGCGCCAAGAAACCTTGGCCGGCAAGTACATCGTCCGAAAGTGCGCGCTCAGCGATGACGGGCTGCGCGAGCATATGCATCGCGAGGCGGCGACCCCAAAGCTTCATTGCACCGTCTGTGGCACGCACACGATCCAGCGTGCCGGAATCCCACAGCTTGCATAGCGTCCCCGCCGTGCGTGTCGTCGTCTCCTTGGACATTCCGTGTCCGCCAAACACCAACGCGGCTTCATCCGTGAATACTCCGATCCCCGGTCGGCCGGATGCGAGGAGCTTTGCAATGCCTTCTGCAGTGAAGTCCGCCACTATCAAACTTGGTCGAAGTGGTGGCTCGGGTTGTGCGCCGATCTCTCGCAAGGCATCTGCCAGACCGACGCCGCCCGCTTTCCTCTTGTCAGCCTTCGCGTGGTCTCTTCGAGCTTGCCATTCCTCGCATTCCGACTCGTGAGTGGCGAGTGCATCGACGTAGGAAGCGGTCATCTCCTTCTCGAAGTCACGCGCCGCTCGGATGGCTTCCGCATCAACGGCACTCTTCCGCTCGCCGCTTTCGGCGACGGTCAACATCCACAAAGACAATGGATAAATGCGTCCGTCAATCTCGACGTTGGCCAGCGATTGGACAGACAGGGATGCAGCAGCCAAAACGGCGGCCCCACACACGGCATCGGGCGCCTGGATAACGCGGCGGATCGATTCGCAGGCAGGCGCGAGAATGGGTCCGAGTTCGGCGATCGGGTAAGGCTCAGACGCGGGCACAGGACGCCTAAGTGGCTCGGGGGCGTTGCGACTTTCGCGACTCTGCGACTCTTGTGGAAGTCGAGGTAGCGCGCCCACATCAATCGCAGTGGATAAAGGCTTTGCCTTCAACCAGTCAACGCAATCTCCCTTCTTCGGAAGACCGAGCGAGGAAACATCGACTATCTCGACCGCGCATCCTAGGCCGCTGAGTTTGGCTGCAACCGTGTTGCCGTACTTCAAGCCTTCCGCGTCGTTGTCGGGCCAGATGACGCAGTGGCGGCCGGCCAGGGGGGTCCAGTCAGCAGCCTCTGCAGAACTCGCACCCCCGCTAGTCGTTGCGAGAATCCCAATCTCGGCCAGTGCTGCCACTTGCTTCTCACCCTCGACAATCCAAACGGCGTCCCCCGATCCAACGATGTCGGGAAGGCAAAGCAACGGCTTTCCCTCGGGGGGCGCTGGCGGCTCGCCGAGTACGTAGGCCGTACCATCCCAATGCATGGGACGTAGCCATTTGCCTGTCGAAGCCTCGCACCGTATGTGCCAACACCAGACTGAGCCATCCGCCTTGTGTCGTTGGTAGAGGCCAACGATGCGGTAGCCTGACGCCAGCGGCTTAGCAGCAAGCCGTCGTGCTGCCTCTTGTGGTGTCTCGCTCGCCGAAGATTCGCGCATGACGGCGTTCATCGACGTGCCCGGATGAGATCGGCCACCGCTTCAACAAACGTGAGGCCAGTGCGACGCATATGGAACGCTGCAAGATCACCCGCGCCACAACCCGCATGGCACCTCCACCCACCGCGACCGTCAGCGACATAGACGCCAAAGCTTGCGTGACGATCTTCATGGAAGGGGCAGATGCCTTGTGCCCACCCGCTGGAGTTGGGACTACCGAGCTTCACAACGTGTTGGCGGTAATACCGGCTCGCTTCGGGAAGCCTGTCGCGCCAGTTTTTTGGGAGCGGATGGTGCCGTGAAGCGCTCATGCCGCTGCGCTCAAGCTTGCTGGACGTCGTGCGGCCAGCCATGCGTCGATCTCGTGCGCGTACCAAGCGCTTGCCCTTTCGGACAGACGGATGCGCGCCGGAAACTTACCGGCCTTCTCTAGCTCATAGATGCGCGAGCGCTTGAGGCCGATGCGCTTTTCAACATCGGGCAGTCGCAGCGCTTGAAGAAAACGAGGCTCGGTTGCCATTGGAAACACCTCTTCCAGTGTGGGCCGGCTCCCTACGGAAACGGCCACCTTCGTGAAGGCGTTTCAGAGTCTCTACCACGAGACACGCGCGGCGAAGCGAAATCAAATAGGGGGGATTACGAGGTTCCTGGGACCTTTCGACGAATGTTCCTCATCTGCTTTGCGGTGAGGGTTTTTGACCTGCCTTTGGTTTGGGTCAGTCCTTGTATGTCGGCGAGGACAGCCGCCCATCGGTATGTGTGGTCGCTGTCGCCGCTAACGCTTCGCGCGAATTCGGCGATCCTCGCAATCTCCAGGTCACGCGGCAGTTCCTCATGCCTTCCCTTTGAAGCAAGCAGGCGAAGGGTTTCATCTGCATCCGCCCCATTGGCAATATCTATGAGGGATGCCGCTAGGAAGCGGAGAACAAACTCGGGTAGTAGCGCCGCGGCCTGAACTCCTCGACCGATCACGGCAAAAAGTTCGCGTGCGAAAGCAGGACTGGTATCGGCCAGTAGTAATGCTACCTCTGATGCTATGTCCGACCCCAAATGCGCGGAAAGTGTAGGATCAGCGGTCGGCAACATGTAGGGCGTGTTGGGTGGACGTCCGACGATCCTGAGTGCGGCGGATGGACTTTGGCCGCAAGCAATCGAACGCAGAGCAGCGGCGAGTTCGTGATTGTCGGGGGAGCCGAGCTTGCCATCGGTCCAGAGACACTTCGCCCAACGAGCGCATTGATGGCGGCCGGACTCAGGCTGGGATGGAGTTGAGGACATGAGCGAGCCTATGCGCGACGACGAATCGAAACGACGCGCGCGCCGTTACGCAGACCATCCAGGTAGTCCGCCCAGGACTGGAGCATCTTGCGTCGCTCTGCCAGGTATTCCGCTTGGTTGTAGACCGCGCGCACCCCTTGCCCCTTGTGGGATAGCTGGCGCTCGATTGCGTCCGGGTTCCAGCCAAGTTCATTAAGCAGAGTGGATGCCGTATGCCGAAATCCGTGGCCCGTCATGGTTTCGCTGTCGTAGCCAAGGCGTCTCAGACCCGCATTGATCGTCGCGTTAGACATCGGTCGCTTCGCATCGCGCACGCCGGGGAATAGGAACTTCCCCGTTCCGGTCAGAGCATGAAGCTCGTTCAATACCTTTACCGCTTGTTTCGGTAGCGGCACGATATGGGGCGGCATCTTCGGGTCCTCCTTGAGCTTTTTCTTGAGTTTCCGACGAGCGGCAGGGATTCGCCATTCGGCCGCCTTTAGGTCGAACTCTGTCCATTCAGCCGCCCGCAGCTCTCCAGGACGAACAAACAGGATCGGAGCGATGCGCAACGCGCAGGCTGTGGGGAACTGGCCTTTAAACCCATCGATTGCCCGCAGCAGTTCTCCAACATCATCTGCCTTGGTCAGCGATGAATAGTTGCGCTGCGTATGTTCCGGCAGTGTGCCGGCGAGGCTTCCGGCGGGATCGCGGGTTACCCGATCGTCGCGTCCAGCGAACTTGAACACGGAGCTAATCTGTTGCCGAAGCCTGTGCGCCATGTCCAACGTATCGCGCTTCACAAGCCGATCTAGCAGCGGGCGAATGTGCGCGGTAGTGATCTCGGCAATCGGTAACTTGCCGATCCAGGGGAACGCATGTATCTCAAGCCGGCGGCGTTCCTTGTTCTGTTGGGACTCAACCCATCCGTTCTTCTTGACGGCGAGCCATTCGCGCGCGACAGCCTCAAAGGTATTGTCCGACGCAACTTTCTTCCGCGCGGCGTCGGCGCGTTTAGCCATGCCAGGGTCATTGCCTGCCCTCAGCTCCGACCGTGCCTTGTCCCGGCGTGCGCGAGCCTCGGACAATGTGACTTCGGGGTAGACCCCCAGGCCGATGCGCTTTTCCTTGCCTACATATCGATACTTCAGGCGCCACCACTTGGCGCCTGCGGGCGATACCGTGAGGTACATGCCCCCGGAGTCGTAAAGGTTGTACGGCTTCTCATGTGCTTTCGCCTGCCGAACCCGCGCGTCTGTAAGAGCAGCCCGCATGTCCGTGAACCTCGCTTCGTGGGATACCGCAGCTCAGGATCACCCCGAACGGCGGCCGGTATCCCGAACGGTATCCCCACGGGAAACCGGATGCAAGTGGACATCAGCGGACGAAAACAACCCCTATAAGCGCGGTCTGGTGCGGTTTACTAGGTATTGGCCGGACGATAGCGGAGGTCGTCGGAAGTGAGTTTGGTGGGCCGTGATGGGATCGAACCATCGACCAATGGATTAAAAGTCCACTGCTCTACCGCTGAGCTAACGGCCCGAAGCGAGGTGCGAACGCAGGGTATGCCGCTGGCGTGCAGGCGGCGGTGCGGTTGCGCACACCGGTGTCGATCGATCGCCTGGGCGATACGCGGGACGCAGGGTCCCCCGCGCCCGACAACCGGGGCGCGGATTGTAGCCGCTTCGGCGGCCGGATGCGCGTTCGGCGTCCGGGCCCGGAAATCGGGCTGGGAATGGCCGGCGTGGACCCTTTGCCACGCGAACGGGGCTAAGCGCAGCTTTCGCCGGAAATCCGACCTTTCGCTCGATGACAACGGTCCATGGCAGCCCCTAAGATTCCTGGCCCCGCCTCATCAACTCCCTGGAGTTCCGCCATGCCGCTCGCTCGCATCGACCTCGTCGAAGGCAAGTCCGCCGACTACCGCCGCACGATCGGCGAGGTCGTCTACGACGCGATGGTCACCACGATCAACGTGCCGAAGAACGACCGCTTTCAAATCATCAACGAGCATCCGGCCACGAATTTCGTAGCCGATCCAACCTATCTCGGCGTCGCGCGTACGGCCGACTGCATCATCATCCAGGTAACTTTGAACGAAGGGCGCAGCGTCGAGCTGAAGCGCGCGTTCTACAAGGCGGTCGCAGACGGCCTGCACGAGCGGCTCGGCATCTCGCGCGGCGACGTGTTCATCAGCCTCGTCGAGGTCCGCAAGGAAGACTGGTCGTTCGGCAACGGCGTGGCGCAGTACGCGTCGGAATAGCGTGCGCCTTCCTCAGAAGTAGCGCGTCGGATCGGCGATGCCGGCGGCGGCGAACCCTTCGGCGCGCAGGCGGCAGGCGTCGCAGTGGCCGCACGCGCGACCGTCGGCGTCGGCTTGGTAGCACGAGACGGTCGCAGCGAAGTCGATGCCGAGGCGCGCGCCTTCGCGCACGATGTCGGCCTTGCCGAGCGCGATCAGCGGCGCGCGCACGCGCAACACGGCGCCCTCGACGGCGGCCTTGGTCGCAAGGTTGGCGAGCCGTTCGAACGCGGCGACGAATTCCGGGCGGCAGTCCGGATAGCCGGAATAGTCGACCGCGTTGACGCCGCAGAAGACGTCCTGCGCGCCGAGCACTTCGGCCCAACCGAGCGCGACCGACAGCATGATGGTATTGCGCGCCGGCACGTAGGTCACCGGAATGCCGTTGCCGCCGTCGTCCGGCACGTCGATGTCGTCGGTCAGCGCGGAGCCGCCGATGCTGCGCAGGTCGACGTGCACGGTCTTGTGCGCGCGTGCGCCGAGCGCCAGCGCGACGCGGCGCGAGGCTTCCAGTTCGGACGAATGACGCTGGCCGTAGTCGACGCTGAGCGCGTAGCAGTCGAAGCCTTCTTCGCGCGCGAGCGCGAGCGTGACGGCGGAATCCATGCCGCCGGAGACGAGGACGACGGCGCGTTTGCGGTTTTCGACGGACATGGCGGATGGTCTGGATGGATGGGTGGATGAATGAATCGGCGGCCGCTATTGCTGCGTGCGCCACGGATGTATCGGTTGCGATGCTTGGATTGCTAAATCGCCAACGGTTCAGACGCTGGGTCCCGGCGTTCGCCGGGATGACGATGAGAGGGCGGCGGCGTCTTCGCAAGACGACTCGCAACGACCGGCTCTCAGCGCCCCGGCTCCTCGCCCCACAGCAGCTTGTGCAGTTGCAATTGCAGCCGCACCCGCAGGCGGTCGGCGAGAATCCAGTCGGCCAGGTCGCGCGGCGCGAGCTTGCCGTAGACCGGCGAGAACAGCACCTGGCAACGCTCCGGCAGCGCGTGTTCGCGCACGCGCTCGCACGCCCAGTCGTAGTCGGCGCGGTCGGCCAGCACGAACTTGACCTGATCGTGCGGCGTCAGCGCCGCCAGGTTCGACCAGAGATTGCGCGCCTCCTCGCCCGAGCCCGGCGCCTTCAGATCGAGCACTTTGCGCACGCGTGCGTCGACACCGGCGACATCGATCGCGCCGGAGGTCTCCAGAGAAACTTCGTAGCCGGCGTCGCACAGCTGCGCGAGCAGGCTCATGCAGCGTTTTTGCGAAAGCGGCTCTCCGCCGGTCACGCAGACGTGCCGCGCACCGTAGCGGGCCACCTCGGCGAGCACGTCGGCGATCGAGCGCCATTGCCCGCCGTGGAACGAATACTCGGTATCGCACCAGACGCAGCGCAGCGGACAGCCGGTCAGGCGCACGAACACCGTGGGCCAGCCGACGGCGTCGGCTTCGCCCTGCAGCGAATGGAAGATCTCGGTGATGCGCAGGCGCGGTTCGGATTGCGCCGGCGAAGTCGCGTCGGCGTCATCAACGATCGCGTCGATGCGCGCGGAGGCCGCCTTCATGCGCTAGTGGCGCGCTTCCATCTTCAGCGCGCGCAGACGCCCCTGCGCGAGACGCGCGACGGTGGTGTCCGGATAGGTCTGCACGACCTGGTTCAAGGTGGCCTCGGCCGCGTCCCACTGCTTCTGCTCGTACTGGCTGTAGCCGACCTTGAGCAAGGCGTCGGGCGCCTTCAGGCTGTTCGGATAGCGCTGCAGCAAGGTCTCGAACGCCTGCTGCGCGATCTTGTAGTTCTGCGTGACGTAGTACGACTCGCCGAGCCAGTAGTACGCATTGCCGGTGAGGTCGCTGCCTGGGTACTGATCGATGAAGCCCTGGAAGCGGCGCGCCGATTCGGCGTAGCGGCCGTCCTTCAACGCGGCGAACGCTTCGTTGTAGGTGGCGTTCGCGACGGCCGGATCGCCGCCGGAAGCGGCAGGCGCCTGTGCGCCGGCCGCATCGCCCGGAGCGACCGCGGCGCGATCGGCATCGGAAAGATCGTTGACGCCCGCGCGCGACGGCGCGAAGCGGCTGTCGCGCGGCGGCGGCGTCTTCGGCGCGCTGGCCGGTGCACCGAGGTCGACGTCCGGCGGATTGTCGTTGCGCGCAGCCGGGCGACCCGCAGCCGCAGCGGGCGGCGGCGCGGCATTGCCGCCGCCTTCGAGACGGCCGATGCGCGAATCGAGGTCGACGTACTGGTCCTTGTTGCGCTGCTTGGCTTCGTCGAGCGCGTGCTTGAGCTCTTCGACCTGGCCCTGCAGCGTCTGCACCTGCGACTGCAGCGCGCTGATCTGGTTGACCAGATCGACCGCACCGCCGCCGCTCTGCGCGTTCGACTGCTGCTGTTCGAGGCGATCGACGCGCTCGGCCAGCGACAGGCGCTGCGACTGGGCGTGCGCTGCAGGAGCAAACGCGACAACGGCGGCCATCAAGGCCGCCGTCGCCACTGCACTGGACTTCAAGTGCACCATCCGAATCACTTCGCGGTGTAGACGATCTCGACGCGACGGTTCTTCGACCAGCACGACTCGTCGTGCTGACGGCAGACCGGGCGCTCTTCGCCGTAGCTGGTCACGTTGAGCTGCGAGGACGAGGCACCGGCCGCGCTCAGCGCGCTCTGCACCGCATTGCCGCGACGCTCGCCGAGGCCGAGGTTGTACTCGCGCGAACCGCGCTCGTCGGTGTTGCCTTCCAGCGTGACGCGCGACTGCGGGAACTGCTTCAGGTACGCCGCGTGGCACGACATCTGCGCCTGGAATTCCGGCTTGATCTCGCTCTTGTCGAGGTCGAAGTAGACGACGCGCTGACGCAGGCAGCTGTCGGTGTCGAGGCTGTCACGCGTGTAGCGGCCGCCATTGTCGGTCGACTGCGTGGTGGTTTCGGTCGACGTGGTTTCGACCGGCGGCGGCGGCGGCTTGACGGCCTTCTTCGCGCACGCCGCAACGCCGGCGACGAGCAGAATGGAAAAAGCAACGCGTACGATGTTCTTCATGGTGTTCCCCTTCAACTGGGCGGGTAGGTTGGACATAGCTTTTTTCACGATCACTCAGGTTTTGCGCGGCCATCCTGTGGCCGCTTGTTTACCACGTGTCAACGCTGACGGAACGGACCCCAGACGGGTTCGCGCACGTCTCCCTCTGCGAGCCCGAGCCGCTGCCGCACCCTGCCATCGGCGGATACTGCGTAGAGCACGCCGCGCGAACCTTCGCTCGCGGCATACAGCAGCATGCTTCCGTTGGGGGCGAAACTGGGATGCTCATCTTGGCTGCCCGGCGAAACCTGTATGTACTGGTTCGTCGCCCGGTCGAGGACCGCAATACGATACACGTTTCCGCTGCCCTGCACCATTGCGAGCTTGATGCCCTTGGCGTCGACCACGCTGGCGCTGGCGTTGTACTGGCCCTCGAAAGTGACCCGGCTCGGCTCCCCGCCGCTCGGCGAAACCTGGTAGATCTGCGGCTTGCCTGAGCGGTCCGAGGTGAAATACAGGCTCTGCCCGTCCGGCGCCCAGCGCGCCTCGGTGTCGATCGCGAAGTGCTTGGTGATCTGGGTCGCCTGGCGGCTGCCGAGGTCGAGGATGTAAATGTCCGGGTTGCCGCCCTTGGACAGCGTCACCGCGAGGCGGTTGCCGTCCGGCGAGAACGACGGCGCCGAGTTGATGCCCTTCGTGCTCGAGACGACCTGGCGCGAGCCGGTGCCGAGATCCTGCACGTAGATCGTCGAATTGCCGCTCTCGAAAGAGACATAGGCGACGCGGCGGCCGTCCGGCGACCATGCCGGCGACAGCAGCGACTCGCGCGAGCGCACGACGACCTGCGGGTTGTAGCCGTCCGAATCGGCGACCATCAGCGCGTACTGGTAGTTCGGCGCCACGCCGGTCGCGGTGATGTAGGCGATGCGCGTCCAGAACGCGCCGCGCACGCCGAGGATCTTCTCGTAGACGGCGTCGGCGACCTGGTGCGCGATGTCGCGCAAGCCGGTGCGCTGGCCGCTGATCGCGCCGTCGGCGATTTTCTGCTGCTTGGCGACATCGAACAGTTCGTATTCGACGCGCAACGCGCCGTCGCCGGATTCGGACATGCGCCCGACGACGAGGTAGTCCTGTTTCAGCAGCTTCCAGGTACCGAACTTGACGTCGGCCTGCCGCGTCGGGAATTCGACGATGTTCTCCTTCGGCAGCGTTCGGAACTGGCCGGAACGTGCCAGATCGGCGCGCATGATGTCGCCGGGATTGAATTCCGGCGGCTGGCTGGAGCCTTCGAAGCCGAACGGCACCACCGCGATCGGCAGCGCCGAGGGACTGCCATTGTTGATTTCGACCGTCAGGCCGCCGCTCTGCGCCCAGGCGCCAGTGGCGAGCAGCACGCCTGCCAACAGCAGGACGACCCGAGCCAACCATCCATTTCGCTTCGTCATCGAGATCATTGTCCGTCGTATTTGAAATTGAATTTGACCGAGCGCTGGAACACGTTCTCGTATCCGTGATACGGCAGCGGTGCCGCTTTCATCACCGCCTGCTCGATCGAATTGCGCGTCGGCTGGTCGGCATTGCACGGCGATCCCACGGTCACCGAAATCACGTCGCCTCCGGGAATCTGCACGATGTTCAAGCTGCACCGCAGTCCCGGCGATGCGCTGTCGGGGCGATTCCAGTTCTGCGTCACGGCTGCCTGGATCGCTGCCGCGTAACGCGCTGCCAGATCGTTGTCCTGTCCGTTTGCGCCCGTTTGCGCTTTCGGCGCCTCGTGCTCCGCTTCCGGTTGTGCTTCCTGCTTGTCCGCTTGCTGCTTGTTCTGGTCTTCGAGCTGGGCCAGTCGCTGCTTTTCGCGATTCAGGCTCTTCTCGGCGGCCTCGCGCTGTTTCTTGATATCCGCAAGCTGCTTCTGCTGCTCTTCCTTGAGCTTCTTCTGCTTCTCCTGTTCGTCCAGCAATACCTGCCGCTGGCGTTCCTTTTCTTCCTGTTCCTTCTTCTGCTCCAGCGCCTTCTGCTCGGCGAGCGCGGCGATCTTTTCCTGGTCGATCTGGTCCTGCTTCTGCACTTCGGCCGGCGTTTCCTTCTGCGGCGGCTTCGGTGCGGGCGGCTCGGGTTTCGGTGGCTCGGGTTCCGGCTTCGGCGGTTCGGGTTTAGGCGGCTCCGGCTTGGGAGGCTCCGGCGCCGGTTTCGGCGGCGTCGGTTTGCGCGCACCCGACTTCGGCGCCGCCGTCGGCCCGATCAGCGTCGCCTCGATCACCGGCCCCGGCATCACGACCGGCTTGCTCTCGTTGGTCCACCACAGCCCGATCAACAGGGCCGCGATGACCAGCACGTGCAGGCCGAGCGCCAATCCGAAGGCACGCGCCTTGTCGCCAAAACTCTCCATCCGGCTAGCGCGCTCCGTTCGACTGCAAAGGCTGGCTCATCAAACCGACCTTCGGCACGCCCGCCGACTGCAACAGCACCATCGCCTGGTAGATCTTGCCGTAGTCCGCACGCTGATCGCCGGCGACCAGCACAGGGATTTGCGGATTCTCGCGGACGAAAGCTGAAATTTTGTTGACCAGCGCTTTTTCGTCGATCGGCTCGCGCTTGTCGGCGCCGAGCGTCAGGAACAGCTTGCCGTCCGCGTCGACGCTGACGACGGCTGGTTCCTTGTCGTTCTGGATCGACTTCGCGGCCGACTGCGGCAGCTGGATGTCGACGCCGAGATTGAGCAGCGGCGCGGTCACCATGAAGATGATCAGCAACACGAGCATGACGTCGATGTACGGCACGACGTTGATCTCGGCCTTCAGCTTGCGGCGCTTACGCCTTCCGTAACTTTGCATGGGCTACTCCAACGCGATCCGGTCCGACGCGGGGTTCATGGCGAATCTTCCAGATGCGCCTGGCGGGCGAGGATCGAGGAGAATTCTTCGACGAACGTGTCGTAGCGCAGGTTCACGCGCTCGAGCTTGGTCGAATAGCGGTTGTAGGCCCATACCGCGGGAATGGCCGCGAACAGGCCCATCGCGGTCGCGATCAGCGCTTCGGAGATGCCGGGCGCGACCATCGCGATGGTGGCCTCCTTCACGTTGGCCAGGCCCTGGAACGCGATCATAATGCCCCACACCGTGCCGAACAGGCCGACGTAGGGACTGATCGAGCCGACGTTGGCGAGGAACTCCAGGCTCTGTTCCAGACGATCGATCTCACGCGTCGAGGACACCCGCATCGCGCGCTGCGCGCCTTCGAGCAGCGCGCGCGAATCGACGCCGCGGCGCTGGCGCAGGCGCGCGAACTCGCGAAAGCCGGCCTCGAAGATCGCAGCGGTGCCGGTCACGCGGTCGCCGCCGCTGGTGATCTCCTTGAACAGCCCGGCCAGATCCGCGCCCGACCAGAAACGCTCCTCGAACTCGTCGGCGCTGGCGTTGGCGCCGTCGATCATCTTCTTCTTGCGGAAGATGATGAACCACGAGGCGATCGAGAAGCCGATCAGGATCCCCAGCACGCATTTGACCGGCCAGCTGGCGTTGAGGACCAGGGCGAGGACGTTCAGGTCTGTACTCATGTCTTCATGATCTCTTGCAGAAGATGTTGCGGAATCGGGCGCGGGCGAAAGCGCGCTGCGTCGAGGCAGGCGATGCGCACGCGCGCATCGACCAGCACGTTCGGTTCGGTCTCGCGGCGCAGCGCCTGCCGCACGATGAAACTCGCGCTGCGACACTCCTCGGTCTGCACGGTCGCGATCAGCAGATCGTCCAGCCGCGCCGGCGCCTTGAAATCCAGCTCCATGCGGTGCACGACGAAGACGATGCCGGCCTCGTCGCGCAGCTGCTGCTGGCCGATGCCGCTGGCGCGCAGCCACTCGCTGCGTGCGCGCTCGAGGAAATGCAGATAGCGCGCATGATAAACGACTCCGCCGGCATCGGTATCTTCCCAATAGACACGGACGGGCCAGCTGAAGACGGGAATCGGGGATGGGGAGTCGGGAATGGCCGCGCTGCCGGTCTCCCTACTCATCGTTCGTCCTCGGGCCGGAATCCGGGCTGTCGGCCGCCGCCAGAAACAGATCTTCCGCAACGGCACGACGCGGCGGCTTGAGTCCGAAATGCCGCCAGCACTTGTTGGTGACCATGCGCCCGCGCGCCGTACGCACGAGGAAACCCTGCTGGATCAGGAATGGATCGAGCACGTCCTCGATCGTGCCGCGCTCCTCGCTCAGCGCGGCCGCCAGCGACTCGACGCCGACCGGTCCACCGTCGAAGTTCTCGATGATCGTGGTCATCAGGCGGCGGTCGTTGGCGTCGAAGCCTTCCGCGTCGACCTTGAGCATCTCCAGCGCGGCGGCGGCGACCGCGGCGGTGATCGTGCCGCCGGCCTTGATCTCGGCGTAGTCGCGCACGCGGCGCAGCAGGCGGTTGGCGATGCGCGGCGTGCCGCGCGCGCGCTTGGCGATCTCGCTGGCGCCTTCGGCCTCGCAGGCGATACCGAGGATCTTCGCTGCGCGGCGCACGATCGCGGCGAGTTCGAGCGGGCTGTAGAACTCCAGCCGCTGCACGATACCGAAGCGGTCGCGCAGCGGTGCGGTCAACAGGCCCGCACGCGTGGTCGCGCCGATCAGCGTGAACGGCGGCAGGTCGAGCTTGATCGAACGCGCGGCCGGTCCCTCGCCGATCATGATGTCGATCTGGAAGTCTTCCAGCGCCGGATAGAGCACTTCTTCGACGATCGGCGACAGGCGATGGATCTCGTCGACGAACAGCACGTCGCGCGGCTGCAGGTTGGTCAGCAGCGCGGCGAGATCGCCGGGACGCTCGAGCACCGGACCCGAGGTCGAGCGCAAGTTCACGCCGAGCTCGTTCGCGATCACATGCGACAGCGTGGTCTTGCCCAGGCCCGGCGGCCCGAAGATCAGCACGTGATCGAGCGCCTCGCCGCGCCGCCGCGCCGCTTCGATGTAGATGCCGAGCTGCTCGCGGACGACCGGCTGGCCCAGATATTCGGCGAGCCGCTGCGGACGGATCGTCGCCTCGACGATGTCGTCTTCGCGGTTCGCGCTGGCCGAGGTGAGGCGGTCGGTCATTTGGGGCCGGGAATGGGGAATCGGGAATGGAGAATGGGCAATGCGCGGATTATGGTCGGGCCGCTCGTCGGTAGATAGCGCCCGAGGCGCAGGCGGCAGGAAGCATTCAGGATCACGACAGGCGCTTGGCCCGCTTTTCCCATTCCCGATTCCCGATTCCCCATTCCCGCCCCATCAAATCTCCACTTGCGTACCGAGCTCGATCAGCCGATTGCCGGGGATCTGAAAAAACGCAGTCGCCGGCGTCGCGTTGCGCGCCATGAACGCGAACAGGCGATCGCGCCAGAGCGCCATGCCGGGGCGGTCGGTCGCGACGATGCTCTCGCGGCTGAGGAAGTAGGTCGTGTCCATCAGGTCGAACGGGAGGCCGCATTGGCGAACCACCGACAACGCGGCCGGCACGTCCGGATCCTCGGCGAAACCGAAACGCAAGGTGACCTGATAGAACTCGCCCCCGAGCGGCTCGACGGCGACGCGCTCGTCCATTTCCGCGTGCGGCGTCTCGGCCGTCTCCACGGTCAACAGCACGTTGCGTTCGTGCAGCACCTTGTTGTGCTTGAGGTTGTGCAGCAGCGCGTGCGGCACGCCTTCGAGGTTCGCCGTCAGGAACACCGCCGTACCCGGCACGCGCAACGGCGGATGCGCGGCGATGGAGGCGATGAACGGTTCGATCGCGAGGCCGCCCTGCTTGATCTCGCGCATGACCAGCTCGCGCCCACGCCGCCACGTCGCCAGCAGCGTGAACACGCCGCCGCCGAGCACCAGCGGGAACCAGCCGCCGTGCTCGATCTTGATCGCGTTCGCGCTGAAATAGGCCAGGTCGATCGTGATGAAAACGATGCCGACGGCAGCGACCAGCGGGCGGCTCCAACCCCACATGCGGCGCGCGACGATCAGTGCCAGCGCGGTGGTGATCAGCATCGTGCCGGTGACCGCGATGCCGTAGGCGGCGCCGAGATTGTTCGACGAACGGAATCCGATCACTGCGGCGATGACGAGCACGAGCAGCAGGCGGTTGATCCACGGCAGGAAGATCTGCCCGCGCATCTCGCGCGACGTGTGCACGATGGCCATGCGCGGCGCGAAGCCGAGCTGGATCGCCTCGCGCGTCATCGAGAACGCGCCCGAGATCACCGCCTGCGACGCGATCACCGTTGCCAGCGTGGCGAGCAGGATCATCGGCACGCGCAGGAGTTCCGGCACCAGCAGATAGAACGGGTTCTCGATCGCGGCCGGATCGTTCAGCAGGAGGGCGCCCTGCCCGAAATAATTGAGGACCAGTGCGGGCGAAACGAAACTGAACCAGGCCAGGCGAATGGGCTTCTTGCCGAAGTGGCCCATGTCCGCGTAAAGCGCCTCGGCGCCGGTCAGCGCCAGTACGACGCCGCCGAGCGCGACGAACGCGTGGATGCCGTGCGTGCGGAAGAACTGCACGCCATGCCAAGGGTTGAGCGCGTACAGCACGCTCGGTCGCTGCGCGATCTCCATGACGCCGAATACCGCGAGCACGATGAACCATACGCACATCACCGGACCGAAGATCGCGCCCATCTTGGCCGAACCGCGCCGTTGGATCACGAACAGCCCAATCAGCACCATCACCGTGATCGGCACCACGTAGTGCTCGAGCGAGGGCGCGACCACTTCCAGGCCTTCCACCGCCGACAACACCGAGATCGCCGGCGTGATCACGCCGTCGCCGTAGAACAGCGAGGCGCCGAACAAGCCGAAGATCACGATCCACCAGCGCGCGCGTGCGCTGGTGCGTGCGCTGCGCTGCGCCAGCGCCATCAGCGCCATCATGCCGCCTTCGCCCTTGTTGTCGGCGCGCATGATGAAGACGACGTACTTCAGCGAAACGACCAGGACCAGCGACCAGAAGATCAGCGACAGCACGCCGAGGACCGGCTCCGGCCCCACTGCGAGACCGGGCGTATTGAAGATCTCCTTGACCGTATAGAGCGGGCTCGTACCGATGTCGCCGTAGACGACGCCGATCGCTCCAAGCGCGAGCGCCGCGAGGCGTGCGCGCGTACTGCCATCGTGAGCGGCGGGGTCTTTCATGGTCTGGAGTCTCGCAGCAGGTTCAACGGAGCGCCGCCTTCAGCGCCTTGCGGATGATGTCCTCGGCGGTGTCGCCGGCCGCCGCCGCATCGCGCACGAGGCGCGTGACTTCGGCCGGCTTGTAGCCGAGCGTCTGCAGCGCGACGGTTGCTTCGGCGACCGGGTCCTGCGGCACGCCACCGCCGGCCGCGCTCGGCACGCCACTGGCGAGGCCGTCGACGCGATCGCGCAGCTCGACGATCATGCGTTCGGCGGTCTTCTTGCCGATACCGGGAATGCGCGTCAGCGCAGTCACGTCGCCGCTCTGGACGAGCCGCGTGAACTCGTCGACGCTGACGCCGGACAGCACCGCCAGCGAAATTTTCGCGCCGACGCCGCTGACCTTCTGCAGCGTGCGGAACAGGCTGCGCTCGGACTCGCGCAGGAAACCGTACAGCACGACCGTGTCCTCCTTCGCCGCGTAGTGCGTGCAGAGGTTCACCTCGCGGCCGAGTTCGGGCAAGTCAAAAAAGGTGGACATCGGCGCTTCGAGCTCGTAGCCGACGCCGCCGACGTCGACGACGATCCACGGCGGCTGCTTGGCGATCAGGATGCCTTTGAGCCGGCCGATCATCGTCTGCGTCTCCATGCAGTGCGCGGGATGCCGATGCGCTGGATGCTCGCGCGCGTATGCGCATGCGCGATCGCGATCGCCAAGGCATCGGCGGCGTCCGCCTGCAGGCGATCGGGCAGATTGAGCAGGATGCCTACCATGTGCTGGACCTGGGTCTTGTCGCCCGCGCCGGTGCCGACAACCGCTTGCTTGACCTCACGCGCGGCGTACTCGGTGACGCCGATGTCGCGGTTGACGATCGCGCAGATCGCGGCGCCGCGCGCCTGGCCGAGCTTGAGTGCCGAATCGGGATTGCGCGCCATGAACACGCGCTCGATCGCCGCTTCCTGCGGCGCGTACTCGACGATGATCGCGCTCAGCTCGTCGAAGATCTGTTTCAGGCGCGCAGCGAAGCTGTCGTTGCCGAGCAGGTGCAGCGCCGTGTGGAAGACATGGCGCGACTTGCCCGCGGCGTCGACGTCGATGATGCCGACGCCGGTGTGCTGGCTGCCGGGATCGATGCCGAGAATGCGCACGGTCGAGCCGGGATTGGCGGTTCGTGATTCGGGATTCGGAAAAGACACGGCGTTCACGATCCGAAACGGCCGTCGCGCAGGAATCCGATGGTCAGATCGGCGACCTCGGACGACAGCAGCATGCCGGTGTGCGAGGCCGCGACGGTGCGGTGGTCGGCGATACCGGGCAACTCGGTCTCCGCGACGGCGACGGTGCCATCATGAGGCGCGGTCAGTGTGCCGAGCGTGAAACCGAGACCGAATGGCAGCTTGCCGGCGATCACGCCGACCTTGCGCGTTCCGCGCCATGCTTCTACGCCGTCGAGCAGCGGCTCGACGCTGTGGCCCATCAGCCAGCGCCCACCCGGCAGCGCGGCCAGGCCGCGAGCGACCGTGCTGCCGCGCAGCGGCGGTCCGAGACAGACGACGCGGCCGCGCGGCAGCTTGCGCATGCCGCGTGCCGCTTCGAGCGCGACGAGGGCGCCGAGACTGTGGCCGACCAGATGCACGGCCGGTGCGTCGATCGCGAACATGCGTTCGCGCAAGCGTTCGACCGCCGGAACGAAGCCGGCGAAGACGCTTGCATAGTCCAGCGTCTCGACGCTGTAGCCGGCCTGGTGCAGCCGCCGCGACAGGTAGGCCAGCGTGATGCCGCGCATCCAGATGCCGTGCAGCAGGATCACATGTTCGCCGACCGGCGACGCCTCGGCGCGCTGGCGGCGCGTGCGTGCGACCGGCGCCGAGCGCAGCGCGGCACGTTGCGGTGCCGGGCGGCGCGCGTTCACTTCTTCTCCGTCTCCACCACGCGCACGTGCAACTCGGCGAGCTGCACGGCGGGCACGACGGAAGGCGCGGCCGTCATCAAGTCCTGCGCGCTCGTCGTCTTCGGGAAGGCGATCACGTCGCGGATCGAATCGGTGCCGGCCATCAAGGCGGCGATACGGTCGATGCCGAAGGCGATGCCGCCATGCGGCGGCGCGCCGAACTTCAGCGCTTCGAGCAGGAATCCGAACTTCGCCTGCGCCTCGTCCGCGCCGATGCCGAGCAGGTCGAACACCGCGCTCTGCACGTCGGGGCGATGGATGCGGATCGAGCCGCCGCCGATCTCGTTGCCGTTGAGGACCATGTCGTAGCCGCGCGAAACGGCGATCTTCGCGTTCGCCCTGAGGTCGGCCACGTCGTCGACCTTCGGTGCCGTGAACGGATGATGCAGGGCGACGTAGCGCTGCGCTTCGGCGTCGTATTCGAACATCGGGAAATCGACGACCCAGAGCGGCTTCCACGCGTTTTCGACGAGCCCGCGGTCGCGGCCGACCTTCAGGCGCAGCGCGCCCATGAAATCGGAAACGGTCTTGTAGGCGCCGGCGCCGAACAGCACGAGGTCGCCGCTCGTCGCGCCGGTCGCGTCGAGCAAGGCGGCCAGCGTCGCGTCGTCGAGGAACTTCGCGATCGGCGAGTTCAGTCCCTCGCGGCCCTTGGCACGATCGTCGACGCGGATCCAGGCCAGGCCCTTGGCGCCGTACTTGGCCGCGTGCACGCCGAGCTCGTCGATCTGCTTGCGCGTCAGTTCCGCGCCGCCGGGCACACGCAAGGCAGCGATGCGGCCGTCGGCATCGTTGGCGGCATCGGCGAACACCTTGAACTCGACCTGCTTCAGCCGCTCGGCGACGTCGACCAGCTCGAGCGCGATGCGCAGGTCGGGCTTGTCCGAACCGTAGCGACGCATCGCCTCGGCGTACGTCATGCGCGGGAACTCGGCGGCGAGCTCGACGCCTGCGACATCCTTGAAGATCGCGCGGATCATGTCCTCGACGGCGTCCTGCACGTCGCGTTCCTCGACGAAGGCGAACTCCATGTCGAGCTGAGTGAATTCGGGCTGGCGGTCGGCGCGCAGGTCCTCGTCGCGGAAGCAGCGCGCGATCTGGTAGTAGCGGTCGAAGCCGGCCATCATCAGCAGCTGCTTGAACAGCTGCGGCGACTGCGGCAGCGCATAGAACTCGCCCGGGTGCACGCGCGAGGGCACCAGGTAGTCGCGCGCGCCTTCGGGCGTGGCCTTGGTCAGGATCGGCGTTTCGATGTCCTGGAAGCCGCGTTCGTCCAGATGGCGGCGCAGCGCGGAGACGAGTTTCGTGCGCATGCGCATCGCGCGCTGCATGTCCGGCCGGCGCAGGTCGAGATAGCGGTACTTGAGCTTGAGGTCTTCGTTGGTCGTCTCGTGCAGCACGAACGGAAGGTCGCGCGCGGCGTTGAGCACGTCGATGCGATCGGCGAGCACTTCGACGCGGCCGCTCTTCACGCGATCGTTGACGCTGACGCGGCGGCGCACCTTGCCGGCGATGCGCAGGCAGTATTCGTAGCCGACCTCGCTGGCGGTCTTGAATGCCGCCGCGTTGTCCGGATCGACGACGACCTGGACGAGGCCTTCGTGGTCGCGCAGGTCGATGAAGATGACGCCACCATGGTCGCGACGCGTATCGACCCAGCCGCAGAGGACGATCTCTTTGTCCAGCAGGGTCTCGTCGACGAGACCGCAATAATGTGTGCGCATGCAGATCCGCAGGGCGCCGTCGGTGGCGCGTTACAAGGCGCGGAATGCTACGGAGGAAGTTGCTGCACTGCAATGTTGATGCAGTGCGGACAAGGGTCGCATCCGCGCGATGCCGTAAAAGACGATGCCCGCCGGAGCGGCGGGCATCGCAATGCTTCGATCAGCCGCTGCCTCTCAACGCCAGCGACGGTCTACGCGGAACTCGGCCTCGCAGCCCTGGTCGACCCAGATGCCCGCGCGATTCCAACCCCAGTTGCGGCCTTCGACGCAGCGCGTCTTCGAAATCTGCCGCTGGACGCGCACCGAGCTGCCGCGGCCGGTGTCGACCTGGCACATGTTGTACTGGTAGTTGGTGCTGGCGCAGCGAAGCACGATCGCCTGGTTCCAGCCTGCACCCGGACGCCAGTCGCCTCCCGGGCCTGGGCCTGGGCCTGGGCCCGGACCCGGCCCCGGACCGCCGGCCCAGCGGCGCTGCACGCGGAAGATCGCCTCGCAGCCCTGGTCGACCCAGATGCCGGCACGATTCCAGCCCCAGTTGCGGCCTTCGACGCAACGCGTATCGGAAATCTGCCGCACGATGCTGACGCGACTGCCGAGGCCGGTATCGACCTGGCACATGAAGTAGCCATAGCCCTGGCTGGCGCAACGCACGTCGATATCGCGATCCCAGCCCGGACCCGGACGCCAGTCGCCGCCGTATTGCGCCATGCCGACTGCGTCGATGGCAGCGGCCAGTTGAGGCGCCTGCTGCGCCGATGCGCTCGCTGCCGCCCCGATCGACAACACACAAGCCAAGATTGCGCAAAGCCACTTGCTCATCGCGATGCTCCCCGTTGGAAAACGACGCAAGTCTAGACCATCGAGATGAACGCTTGGCATCCGCAGCGAGGATTCACGACCCGGCTGCGCCGTCGCTCTTGGGCTTGGGCGTCGCCGCCGGCGTCTCGGCCTTCGGCTTGTCGGCCGGCTCGGATTTGCTTTCGGTCTTCGCCGCAGGCGCCTCGTCCTTGCCGGCGAGGTTGCGCTTGGTGTCGCCGTCCTTCTTGAAGTCGGTTTCGTACCAGCCGCTGCCGGCGAGCCGGAACGCCGGCGCGGTGAGGCGCCGCTTGACGGTTTCCTTGCCGCATTCGGGGCACACGGTCGGATCGGGGTCGGACAATTTCTGCAGGCGCTCGAAGCGGGCGCCGCAGCTGCGGCATTCGAAATCGTAGATCGGCATCGGGTTTCCTCACAGCCCGGCGCGCCGGGACCGGCGCGCCGCGACGCGGACTATGCGGATATGCGCCGGGATTTCAAGCACGGCCTGCGTCCGGCCCGCCGCTCCCACACCGCGCGCGACACCCGCGAGGCGGCGTGCGAGCCGCTTCACCAGACACGGAAACGCGCGCGACAGCCGTCGCTGACCCAGACCGAACGATCGTCGTAGTCCCAGTTTTCGCCGCGCCGGCACGGCGCCTGCGACAGCTGCTCGTCGATGTGCACTTCGCGCGCGCCGCGCGGCAGTTGGCAACGCTCGCGGTCACCGCCCTGGCTCTCGCAGGTGACGGTGCTGCCGCCGCCGTCGGCCGGGTCGTGGTCGTAGCCGCTGCCGGAATAGGAACGCCGATCGTCATTGCGATCGTCGTAGCCACGGTCGTCGTCCTCGGCGAAGCGTCCGGAACAGCCTTGGTCGACCCACAGTCCCTCGCCGTCGACGCCCCAGCTCTGGTTCTCGATGCAACGCGAATCGGACAACTGCTGGACCAGCCGCGCCGAGCGCCAGCGGTTGCCGCAGCGCGTGAACTTGTAGCCGCTGCTCGAGCATTCCATTTCGTCGCGGCCGCGGCGATCGTCGTCGCGATGGCGCGGCCGCGCCGCGTCGCGATCGTCGTAGACGCCGCGGTCGACCAGCGCGCCTTCGGCGAATTCGCCGGCGCAACCGCCGGACACCCAGACGTAACCGGTCTGCTGGTTGAAGCCCCAGGTCTGTTCCTGCACGCACGCGGTCTTCGACAGCTGCCGCACGAGGCCGGCGCTGCGGAACGGCGTACGGCATTCGGTGTATTTGAAATCGTTCGAACGGCACTCGATGGCGCCGGACTCGCGCGCTTGCGCGACGAGCGGCCCGAGCAGGAATGCAACGACGAGCAGCAGGCAACGTGCGGACATGACGACTCCCCGGTATCGAATCCACGCACCGAGAATAGCATCGCGCCATGCCGCCTCGGCGACGCGGATCGCAGCGTTGCCGCCACGATCCGCGTGCCGGGCCGATGTTCCCGATCAGCCGCGCGTGAAGCGCAGCTGGCCGTGGTCGGCGTCGACCGCCACGGTATCGCCGGGCTGGAACTTGCCTTCGAGGATCTCGCGCGCGAGCGGATTCTCCAGCTGCTGCTGGATCGCGCGCTTGAGCGGCCGCGCGCCGTAGACCGGGTCGAAGCCGACGTTGCCGAGCAGGTCGAGCGCCTTTTCGCTCAGGCTGAGCTTCAACTGGCGTTCGGCGAGGCGCTTGGCCAAATAGTCGGTCTGGATGCGCGCGATCGCGCGGATCTGCTTCTTGTCGAGTGCGCGGAACACGACGATCTCGTCGAGCCGGTTGATGAATTCCGGCCGGAAGTGAGCCTGCACGACGCCCATCACGGCCGCTTTCATCTTCGTGTATTCCTCCTCGCTGTCGCCCGAGGCTTCCTGGATGTACTGCGAGCCGAGGTTCGAGGTCATCACGATGACGGTGTTGCGGAAGTCGACCGTGCGGCCCTGGCCATCGGTGAGACGGCCGTCGTCGAGCACCTGCAGCAGGATGTTGAAGACGTCGTGGTGCGCCTTTTCCACCTCGTCGAGCAGGATCACGCTGTACGGACGCCGGCGCACGGCTTCGGTGAGGTATCCGCCCTCTTCGTAGCCGACATAGCCCGGCGGCGCGCCGATCAGGCGGCTGACGGAGTGCTTTTCCATGAACTCGCTCATGTCGATGCGCACCATCGCATCGCCGGAGTCGAACAGGAATTCGGCGAGCGCCTTGCACAGCTCCGTCTTGCCGACGCCGGTGGGCCCCAGGAACAGGAACGAGCCGTTCGGCCGGTTCGGATCGGACAGTCCCGCGCGCGAACGCCGGATCGCATCGGCGACCGCGTGCACGGCTTCGTCCTGGCCGACGACGCGCTTGTGCAGTTCGTCCTCCATCTTCAGGAGCTTCTCGCGTTCGCCTTCGAGCATCTTGCTGACCGGGATGCCGGTCCAGCGCGCGACGACCTCGGCGATCTCCTCGGCCGTGACCTTGTCCTGCAGCAGCGTGAAACCCTTGGTCTCGGCTTCCTGCGCGGCCTTCAGCTGCTTTTCCAGTTCGGGAACTTTCCCGTACTGGATTTCGCTCATCTTGGCGTAGTCCTGGCGGCGCTGCGCGGCTTCGAGATCGAGCTTGGCCTGCTCGATCTGCTCCTTGATCTTGGTCGCGCCCTGCAGCGTCGCCTTCTCCGACTTCCAGATTTCCTCGAGGTCGGAATAGTCGCGCTCCAGCGCGTCGATCTCCTTTTCGAGATCGGCCAGGCGCTGCTTCGATTCGCTGTCCTTTTCCTTCTTCAGCGCTTCGCGCTGGATCTTCAGCTGGATCAGGCGGCGTTCCTTGCGATCGAGTTCCTCCGGCTTGGAGTCGATCTCCATGCGGATGCGCGAGGCGGCCTCGTCCATCAGGTCGATCGCCTTGTCGGGCAGCTGGCGATCGGGGATGTAGCGGTTCGACAGGGTCGCCGCCGCGACGATCGCGGGGTCGGTGATCTCCACGCCGTGGTGCACGGCGTACTTCTCCTTCAGGCCGCGCAGGATCGCGATCGTGTCCTCCACGCTGGGTTCGCCGACGAAGACCTTCTGGAAGCGCCGCTCCAGCGCGGCGTCCTTCTCGATGTACTTGCGGTACTCGTCGAGTGTGGTCGCGCCGATGCAGTGCAGCTCGCCGCGGGCGAGCGCGGGCTTGAGCATGTTGCCGGCGTCCATCGAGCCCTCGGCCTTGCCCGCGCCGACCATCGTGTGCAGCTCGTCGATGAACAGGATGACCTGGCCTTCCTGCTTGGACAGGTCGTTCAACACGCCCTTCAGGCGCTCCTCGAATTCGCCGCGGAACTTGGCGCCGGCGATCAGCGCGCCCATGTCGAGAGAGAGCACGCGCTTGTCGCGCAGCCCTTCGGGCACTTCGCCGTTGACGATGCGCTGCGCGAGTCCTTCGACGATCGCGGTCTTGCCGACGCCGGGTTCGCCGATCAGCACGGGGTTGTTCTTGGTGCGCCGCTGCAGCACCTGGATCACGCGGCGGATCTCCTCGTCGCGGCCGATCACGGGATCGAGCTTGCCCTTCTCCGAGCGCGCGGTCAGGTCGATCGTGTATTTCTCGAGCGACTGGCGCTGGTCTTCGGCATTCTCCGATTGCACCTTCTCGCCGCCGCGCATCTTCTCGATCGCCGCTTCGAGGTTCGCCTTGGTCGCGCCGGCCGCCTTCAGGGCGGCGCCGACTTCGCCCTTGTCGTCGAGTGCGGCGAGCACGAACAACTCCGAGGCGATGAACTGGTCGCCGCGCTGCTGCGCCAATTTGTCGGTCAGATTGAGCAGGCGGTTCAGCTCGTTGGAAACGTTGATGTTGCCTTCCTGCCCGGCGACTTTCGGCAGGCGATCGAGCAGCTGCCCGGCGCGCGTGCGCAGCGCCGGCACGTTGACGCCGGCCTGCGCGAGCAGCGGCACGGTCGAGCCGCCCTGCTGATCGAGCAGCGCGGCCAGCAGGTGGGCGGGATCGAGCATGTTGTGGTCGCGTCCGACCGCAAGGCTCTGCGCATCGGCGAGCGCCTGCTGGAAGCGCGAAGTCAATTTGTCCATTCGCATGACGTGGGGGTCCTCCTCTGTCCGGCGCAGTGCCCCGCAGCGCGCCGGCGAATGATCGAAAAAAATCGAGCGCACTGTGCGCCCGGATATCGGCAAAATGGGTGGCGTCCCCTCGTTCTTCAAGCGGAACGGCAGTTTGCAAAGGTTCGCAAAATGGCGCGGGCAACCTCCTAGAATCACTGCCCGCGCAGGCGCCGCCTGGGCGCGCATGCGGCGAACCGCGGCCGACGGCCGCGAGACTGGGGCGTGGCGATGTTGAAACTGTTGATCCGCGAAGTCGACGAGCGATTCGAACTCGGCGACGCCGGCCATGCACTGCTGATGGAGCTGCTGACGTTGATCTTCGACGGCCGCGCCGGCGGCGTGCCGGGGCTGATGCAGAAGTTCCACCAGCAGGGGCTAGGCTATCTGGTCGAATCCTGGGTCGCCGACGTCGCGCCCGTGCCTGTGCAGCCGCGGCAGCTCGAACGCCTCTTCGATTCCGGCAGGCTGTCGGCGATGGCCAACCGCCTCGGCCTGGCGCGTATCACGGCGGTTGCCGCCGCCTGCGCGTCGCTGCCGGAACTGATCCGCCTGCTGACCCGCGGCGGCCGCCGGCCGAGCCATCTGCCGAGCGACGTCAGCGCCTATCTCGCCGGACATTATCGAATCCAAGCGGCGCGCGCGAGCACCGGCCCTCAGCGCCAACCGATCGAAAGCGCGCGGTTCCTTCCCGACCTGCATTGGGTCAAATGGGCCATGGTCGCCACCTGCCTGATCGCCCTTGGGCTCTGCATGCTGCAGCGTCAACCGGCGACCCCCGCGAAGACGCCCTCGGCCGAGGATGCCGGCCTCGGCGGAAACACCGCCGCGCACGCATCGCCGTAGCGTGGCCGTCGCGGAGCATGGCGGGCGCCGTCGGTCCGACGTCAGGCGAACTCGTGCGTGCGCCAGATCAAGGTCGCGAAACGCCCGGTCTCGCGCTCGCGCCGATACGAGTAGAAACGCGCGTCGGTGAAGGTGTCGCCGCCGCCGCCGTGGATATCACGGACGCCCGCCGCCGCCAGCCGCCGCCGCGCGAGCGCATACAGATCGCATTGCCAGTGCCCCGGCCGCGTCGCCGCGAAGGCACCCGCCGCGCCTGCATCGGGCTCGACGAAGGCCACGCGCACCTCGTCGCCGACCTCGTAGGATCGCCCCGCGATGGCCGGCCCCAGCCATGCCGAGATGCGCGCGGCAGGCGTCGCCATGCGTTCCAGCGTCGCTTCGATGACGCCTCCGGCGAGTCCGCGCCAACCGGCATGGGCCGCTGCGACAGCCGAACCGTCGTCCGCGCAGAACAGGATCGGCAGGCAGTCGGCCGTCAGGATGGCCAGTACGACGCCGCGGGCGCGGGTCACCGCGGCATCCGCTTCGGGTTCGTGCGCCGGCGGACCGTCGGCCTCGTGGACGGCCGTGCCGTGCACCTGGCGCAGCCAGCACGGCGCGCTCGGCAGCGCCAGCCAGTCGACCAGCGCAGAGCGGTTCGCGGCGACGGCGGCGGGGTCGTCGCCGCTGCGCGCGCCGAGGTTGAACGCATCGAACGGCGGCGCGGACCGTCCCGGCAGGAGCCGTGTCGTCACCACGGCGCAAACGCCGGGAACGGCTGGCCAATCGGGCCGGATCCAGCCGTCGCCGTGCCCAAGCGCCGTGCCCGAATCGGCCGCGGCCTTCATGCCGGATGGGCTTTCATGTCCGCCCGCAACGCCGTCAGCAGCGTTTCCATGTCGGCTGGCCGCTCGGCTTCGACCACGATGGTCTTGCCGCTCTTCGGGTGCAGGAATTCGAGCCGTTCGGCATGCAGCGCCTGGCGCCGGAAGCCGCGCAAGGCCTCGACCAGCTCCGGACTCGCCCCTTTCGGCAGCTTCAGCAGGCCGCCGTACTGCGGATCACCGACGAGCGGATGGCGTACATAGGCCATGTGCACGCGGATCTGATGCGTGCGGCCGGTTTCGAGGCGGCATTCGACCAGCGTCATCGTGCGGAACCGCTCGCGCACGCGGTAGTGCGTGACCGCGTCGCGGCCGTCTTCGCGTACGGCCTGTTTCAGACGATCGTGCGGGTGCCGGCCGATCGCGGCATCGACGCGGCCGCCGGCGACCATCGCGCCGTAGACGACGGCCGCGTATTGACGATGAACCTCCCGCGCCGACAGCTGTTCGACCAGGGAGGTGTGCGCGCGCAGCGTCCGCGCGACGACCATCAGGCCGGAGGTGTCCTTGTCCAGGCGGTGCACGATGCCGCCGCGCGGAATTTCGGCCAGCTTCGGATCGTAGTGCAGCAGCGCGTTCTGCAAGGTGCCGGCGGCATTGCCCGCGCCCGGATGCACGACGAGCCCGGCGGGCTTGTTGACGACCAGCACCTCGGCGTCCTCGTGGCGGACGTCGAGCGCGATGGCTTCGGGCTGCGCGCCGATTTCGCGCTCCATGCGCACGCTGAGCGAGACCTGCTCGCCGCCGCGAACGGTATGCCGCGGCGCCACGGTCGCGCCGTCGAGCAGCGCCGCGCCGGACTTGATCCAGGCGGTCAGGCGCGAGCGCGAATAGTCCGGGAACAGCTCGGCCAGCGCCTGGTCGAAGCGGCGGCCGGCCATCTCGAAGGGAATGCTCGTATTCAGGCTGGATTCCGCTTCGTTCATGCTCAACTCTCGTCGTGTGGCGCGTTTCCAGCGCGGGCGACGTTCGGGTTATGATCGTCGTTTGAAGCTTGCCGCGAACGGATCGACGATCCATCGAGCAGGCGGATCGCGTCCGGGACGCGCTGCCGGACGATCCGGCCCAGCGACCCATCGGCAACATCCACTCTTCCATCCATCATCGCAGAGCCTGCCATCCGCATGCGAGTCTCCCCTAGTCTCAAATTCGTCCTGCGCATCGCCCTGGTCGCGCTGTTCGTCACGCTGGCCGGCTGCTCGCTGTTCCACCGGGACAAGCGCGGCGATCCCCTGGATACCCTGCCGGTCGAGGAGCTCTACCAGAAGGGCGTCAGCGTGCTCGACGACCAGAACTACGACTTCGCCTCGCGCATCTTCCAGCGCCTGGTCGCGCGTTTCCCGTTCGGCCCGTACACCGAGCAGTCGCAACTGAACCTGGCGTACGCGCAGTACAAGAACGACAAGCAGGACGACGCGTATTCCACGATCAACCGCTTCATCAAGACCTACCCGACGCATCGGCACATCGACTACGCCTACTACCTGCGCGGCCTGATCAACTTCGACCGCTCGGCGGGCTTCATCGAACGCTACGTCGGGCAGGACATGACCAAGCGTGACCAGGCCAACCAGCGCCAGTCGTTCGACGACTTCAACGCGCTGCTGTCGCGCTATCCGCAGAGCCTCTACGTCGAAGATGCGCGCCAGCGCATGGTCTACCTGCGCAACATGATGGCGCAGTCCGACCTCAACGTCGCCTACTTCTATTTCAAGCGCAAAGCGTACGTCGCCGCGTCGAACCGCGCGAAGACGATCATCGAGACCTACCCGCAGTCGCCGCAGAACGGCGATGCGCTGGCGATCATGGTGGACAGCTACAAGGCGCTCGGGCAGGACAAGCTCGCCGACGACGCCGAGCGCGTGCTCAAGCTGAACTTCCCGGATCATCCGTTCTTCAGGAACGACTGGCCGAGCTACCGTTCCAACTGGTGGAAGCTGATTCCGCTGACCAACCGCGGCCAGTAGCCGCGCGCCGCTTCGGGCTGCGCGCTCAGCGCCAGCCCGAGGTGATCGGATAGCGCCGCTCGCGGCCGAACGCGCGGCGCGACACTTTCGGCCCCGGCGCCGCCTGATGGCGCTTCCACTCGTTGATGCGCACCAGGCGCAACACCTGGTCGACGACCGTTTCGGAGAAACCGGCGCGCACGATGTCGTCGCGCGACTGCTCCTGGTCGACGTAGCGGTACAGGATCGCATCGAGCACGTCGTACGCCGGCAGCGAGTCCTGGTCGGTCTGGTTCTCGCGCAGCTCCGCCGACGGTGCCCGCTCGATCACCGCCGGCGGAATCACCGGCGCGCCGCCGACACTGTTGCGCCAGTTCGCCAGCGCGTAGACCTCGGTCTTGTACAGATCCTTGATCGGCGCATAGCCGCCGCACATGTCGCCATAGATCGTCGCGTAGCCGACTGCGTACTCGCTCTTGTTGCCGGTCGTCAGCAGCAGCCCGCCGAACTTGTTCGACAACGCCATCAGCAAGGCGCCGCGGCTGCGCGACTGCAGGTTCTCCTCGGTCGAATCGGCAGCGCGTCCGGCGAACGCCGGCGCCAGCGCCTCGACGAACCCCTTGTACGGCGCCTCGATCGGAATCGTCAGCACTTCGACGCCGGCCGCTCGCGCCTGCTCTTCGGCGAGGTCGTTGCTGAGATCGGAGGTGTAGCGCGACGGCAGGCGCACGCCGGTGACGTTGTCTGCGCCGAGCGCATCGATCGCCAGTGCGAGCACGAGCGCGGAGTCGATACCGCCGGACAAACCGATCCAGACCTTGCCGAAGCCGTTCTTCGCGCAGTAGTCGCGCGTACCGCGCACGATCGCCCGCCACGCCAGCGCCTCGCGGCTCTCGTCGCCGTCGCTCGGCCAGCCGATCGGCGCGAAAGCACGCTGGGACGGGTCGTAATCGGCCAGCAGCCAGTGGTCCTCGAAGGCGCGCGCGGCCGCATGGATGTGGCCGTTGCCGTCGGCGAGCACCGAGGCGCCGTCGAACACCAGCGCATCCTGGCCGCCGACGATGTTGAGGTAAGCCAACGCGACACCGGTCTCGGCCACGCGCGTGGCGAGCAAGGCATCGCGCTGCGCATGTTTGTCGCGCTCGAACGGCGACGCATTCGGCACCAGGACGAGCTCGGCGCCCGCGTTCGCCGTATCGGCGAGCGGCTCGGCGAACCACAGGTCCTCGCAAATGACGAGGCCGACCGGCACGCCCTTGACCTCGAACACGCACGCGCCGCCGTCCGGATCGACTTCGAAGTAGCGGCGCTCGTCGAATACCGCGTAGTTCGGCAGTTCGCGCTTGCGATAGGTCGCCGCGACGGCACCGTCGCGCAGCACGCTGGCCGCGTTGTAGACGACTGCACCCGCGGCCTGCGGCCAGCCGACGACGGCGACGATGCCACGCACCTGACGCGCGATCTTCTGCAACGTCGCCTCGCACTCGGCAAGGAAGCTCGGCCGCATCAGCAGGTCCTCCGGCGGATAGCCGCTGAGCGCCAGCTCCGGAAACAGCACCAGATCGGCGCGATGCATGTCGCGCGCCTCGGCGATCATCGATGCGATGCGCTCGGCGTTGCGCGCGACCGCGCCGACGGGGAAATCGAACTGGGCGAGGGCGATGCGAAGGGTGGGCATGGGGAGTCCGTAGTGGTCGAAAAGCGCCTCCTTCCGCAAAGCCTTACTTCATCTTCGTCGCCAGCGTCTTGCCGAGATCCGCCGGCGACTTCACCGTCGTCACGCCGGCCTTCTCGAGGGCGGCGAACTTCGCCGCGGCCGTGCCCTTGCCGCCGGAGATGATCGCGCCCGCATGGCCCATGCGCTTGCCTGCCGGTGCCGAGGCGCCCGCGATGAAGGCGACGACCGGCTTCTTGACGTATTCCTCGATGAATTCGGCCGCCTCTTCCTCGGCGCTGCCGCCGATCTCGCCGACCATGATGATGCCTTCGGTCTGCGCATCGTCCTGGAACAACTTCAGGCAGTCGATGAAGTTGAGGCCATTGATCGGGTCGCCGCCGATGCCGATGCAGGTGCTCTGGCCAAGACCGACGTTGGTGGTCTGGAACACCGCCTCGTACGTCAATGTGCCGGAGCGCGACACGATGCCGACCCTGCCCGGCTTGTGGATGTGGCCCGGCATGATGCCGATCTTGCACTCGCCCGGCGTGATGATGCCGGGGCAGTTCGGCCCGATCAGCACCGTATCCGGATAGTCCTTCAGCACGTTCTTGACGCGCAGCATGTCGAGCACTGGAATGCCCTCGGTGATCGCGACGATGACCTTCACGCCGGCATCGGCCGCTTCGAGGATCGCGTCGGCCGCGAACGGCGGCGGCACGAAGATCATCGATGCCTCGGCACCGGTGTCGTTCACCGCGTCGAGCACGGTGTTGTAGACCGGCAGTCCGATGTGCTCGCTGCCGCCCTTGCCCGGCGTCACGCCGCCGACCAGCTTGGTGCCGTATTCCAGTGCCTGTTCGGAGTGGAACGTGCCCTGCTGGCCGGTGAAGCCCTGGGTGATGACCTTGGTGTTCTTGTTGACCAAAACGCTCATGGGGTGTCCTTGAAATGTGTACCCGCTCCGCTCTTGTCGTCATTCCCGCGAAAGCGGGAATCCATTTTGACGTGCTTGCAATGGATGCCCGCTTTTGCGGGCATGACGTCGAGGGGACCGTGTGGATTCATCGACAGTGGGAGGCGATCGATCATCGGCCGCCCCTCTCGTATCAGGCAGCCTTGACCGAAGCGACAGCCTTCTGCGCCGCATCGTTGAGATCGTCGGCGGGCGTGATCGCCAGCCCGGAATTGGCGAGCAGCTCGCGCCCCTTTTCCACATTGGTACCCTGCAGGCGGACGATCACCGGAATCGTCAGGCCGACTTCCTTGACCGCGGCGATGATGCCCTCGGCGATCAGGTCGCAGCGCACGATGCCGCCGAAGATGTTGACCAGGATCGCCTGCACCTTGTCCGACGACAGGATCAGCTTGAATGCCTCGGTCACGCGCTCCTTGGTCGCGCCGCCGCCGACGTCGAGGAA
>Ga0105249_10000539_pt1 | contig 34984 bp, 25 predicted proteins | sample KBSS44metaG_FD_81522 | JGI IMG/M metagenome (GOLD analysis project Ga0105249, IMG submission 81522) | Switchgrass rhizosphere microbial communities from Kellogg Biological Station, Michigan, USA - KBS S4-4 metaG | ecosystem: Host-associated > Plants > Roots > Rhizosphere > Soil | place...
ACCGTGCACGCCGGCACTACTCCATCCGCAACACCGTAGCGGGATCGACGCGGGCGGCGCGACGGGCCGGGATCATTGCCGCCAACACCGCGACCGTCACGACGATGACCGGCACGATGGCAAACGTCAGCGGGTCCGTCGTGCTCACGCCATACACGAGCGCGCGCAGCACGCGAGCGCCGGCCACCGCGATGGCCACGCCCACCGCGACGCCGACACCCACTGTCCGCAGCGTTTCTCCGAGCACGAGCCGTTGGACATCGACGCCGCGCGCACCCAGGGCCATGCGCACGCCCAGCTCGCGCGTTCGGCGAGCCGTCGCAAACGACACCACACCGAAGATCCCCACGGCGCCTAACAACAGCGCCAGCGCCGCGAACGCGCCCACGAGCGTCACCTGAAACCTCGGCTGCCGGAGCGCGGCCGACGCCAGCTCGCCCACCGTCGCCACCTGCGTCGCACGCGCCTCCGGGTCGATCTCCGACAGCGCCGATCGCAGTGAACCCGCCAGGGCCGCCGGATCGCCCGCCGACCGCACGACCAGGTGGTTGAGCTTCCACGGGCTCTGCGTGTACGGCACGTACACATCGAGCGATTCCACGCGCGGGTCGCGATACCGGGCCGCCCCCGCCACCCCGATGACCGTGACCCACGGCGCCGGCGAGTCTGGCGGTCCCCATTTGAGCCGCTTCCCCACCGGTGACGCGTTAGGCCAGAATTGCTTCGCCGTCGCCGCGCTCACGATCACCACCGGCGGCACCTTCTCATCGTCTGCGGCCGTGATGTCCCTGCCCTGCACGAGTGGAATCCCGGCGGCCTTCAGGTAACCGGGCGTCACCGCCTCGTAGTTCACCAGCGGCTGGCGCCGCTGCGTATCCGCATCCGAGCCCTCGAGCGTCAGCGGATAGTCGAAGCCATCGGGACCGGAGAGCGGACGCAGCAGCACGCCGCCGGCCGCCGTGACGCCCGGCAACTGCGCGAGGCGCTCAATGGCGTCACGATAGAACGTGCGGACCGTCGCCGGGTCGCCGTACTTCGGCTCGGGCAGGAACAGCTCCGCGGTCAGCGCATGCGTGCGATCGAAACCGAGCGGCGCGGCCGTGAGTCGGGCAAAGCTTCGAACCAGGACGCCTCCGCCGATGAGCAGGACCACCGCGAGTGCGACCTCCGCCCCCACGAGAGCACGCTGCGTCCGACGCGCGGATCTCTCGCTCGTGCTGCGTCCGGTGGCGGCCCGCAGTACACTCCCGGGTTGGACGCGCGTTCCACGCAGCGCCGACAGCACGCCGAACAGCAGCGTCGTCGCCACCATCAAGCCCGCCGTGAACGCCGCGATGCGCAGGTCGATCTCGACGGCGGTGGCTCGATACAGGTCGGACGGCACCATCGCACCGATGGCGCCGCGCCCCAGCACGCACCCCGCCAGCCCCACCGCCGTCCCGATTCCGGCGAGCACGGCCGCCTCGCCAAGCAGCTGCCGGATGAGGCGGGCACGGTCCGCACCTAACGCCGATCGGACGGCGAACTCACCATCGCGGGTCGCGGCGCGTGCCAGCAGCAGATTCGCGACATTCGCGCACGCGACGAGCAGCACCAGACCTGCCGCGGTCAGCAGCACGGCCATTCCGCGGCGGATGTCGCCGAGCAGCTCCTCCTCGAGCGGCAGGAGCTGCGGCGCCGCAATCGCGGCAGCGGCCACGCCCGCGGCGGCCGCCGACTGTGCGAGCAGGCGGCCCGCCTCATCGCGTGCGGCGACCGACGACACACCGGTCCGCACTCGCCCGATGATGTTGAGAAACGCGATCTGACGGTTGTCGACGAGCGAATCGATCGCCGGCACCAGTGCCACCCACGCCTCGGCGCCACGCGGATATTCGAACCCCTTCGGCATCACGCCGACGACGGTGAACCGCGTCCCGCTCAGCTCCACCCGTCGTCCGAGGACGGCGCGGTCGCCGCCGAACTTCCGCTTCCAGACGCCCCATCCGAGCACGATGGCGGGGGCCGCACCGCGCCGGTCGTCATCAGGCGTGAGCGTGCGGCCGAGCAGCGCGTGCGCGCCAAGCACGTCGAAGAGGTTGCCGGACGAACCGACCGCCGCGAGCGGCTCGTTGGACGTGCCGTCTGTCCAGACTGCGGGGCTCATGGCTGACGGAACGGCCGCGAGCCCTGCAAAGGCTCGCGCGGCGTCGCGAAGCTGGCGATAGTCCGGATAGGTCGTCTCGACGGGCGCGCCACCGCCCGGGCGCTCGCGCTTGAGGACGACGAGGGCGGCCGGATCGCGAAACGGCAGCGGCCTCAGCATCACGGAGTCGACGACAGCGAACACAGCCGTGGTTGCGCCGATGCCTAACGCCAGCGTCAAGGTGGAAACCACGGCGAACCCCGGACTGCGGCGAAGCTGACGCAGCGCGATGGCAGCGTCCTGATGCATCTCGTGAAGCGACTGGCGAAGGCGCATGGCTCACCGGAGAAGGGACCGTCACTATGCTGCGGTGCCCTCCCCCGCACTAGATGTCGGGGACGACCCGAACTATGGCCGCGTTCGCTGGCCAGCGCCGTCCATGAACGTGGTGAACACAGTCGACTGAGTCACCGCATTCGCGACGACACCATGGGCGATTGCATTCCAGTGGCCGTCATGCGGAAGCTCGAACTGTTGCCGGTGTGTGGCGTAGTGGGCGACGAATGCGGGTTGCATGTCGACGACCTCGAAGCCCTTCGCGCGCGCATGCCCGATGAAATACGTGCGCATCTGACCGAAGAAGCTCGAGTCGCTGCGCGCTCGGTCGCCGGGATCATACAGTTGCGGCCGCATCCCATCGACGATGAACAGGATGCGCCCAGGCGCGAGCCCGCTTCGCATCGGGAGCTCGGCGAGGAACTCATCGACGGCTCGCTTCGACCAGGCGATGCGTTCCGGCTCGACGACACGCGGTACGTTGCCGACGAAAGCGTCCTTGTCACGGTCGCGCTCGCCTCTTGCGCGCGGCGATCTCAGCGCCCGGACTCGTGAGATCAGTTGGAGATGACCGAGCGCATATCTCCACAGCGCCGAGTGACGGACGAGGCTGTAATGCCACTTCGGTGCGTAGTCGACTCGCTCCAGCGCGAGCGAGCTGTCGGCGCCATCACGGAAGTAGTGAAAGCCGCGGGCGTTCTTGTACCGAAGCAGGCTTTCGTCGAAGTCATTGCCCACGACGTTCACGACCATCGCGTCCGGCCGATATCGCCTGGCAACGAATTCCGCGACCGCGAGATACTGACTCAATGGCCAACCCGACATCCCGAACGCGTACACGCGGTGGGACGGTCGAGCGGCCTCCGCCAATCGGGCTTGCAGCGATTGCCGATACGGAACAATGAACGCTTCGATGTAGCTGTCGCCAATGAGCGCGAGCAGCGGCGTGGTGGCCGTCGAGTCGTACGTCTGATCGCTCACCCACCCGGCGTTGTTGATCGTTCCACGATTCGCGTACTCGAGGCGCGGTCCTACAGCCGCCGTGAACCTGCGGTTCGGTTCGAAGTGGAGGATGGGCTGCTCGGCGTTGACCGCCGTGGTGTAGGCGCCGCCACTCACTGGAAGGAACCGCAGCACGATCTCACCGACCACTGCCGGCACCGCGAAGCCCACGCCGATCGTGATGGTCGCGAGGATTGCGTTACGAACGCGAGTGGACACGAGCCAGTTGGAAGAGAGTGATTGCGCTCTTGTCGAGGCCGGCAAGGTCCAGCCTAACGTTGCTGTATTGCGACACAGCGACGGAGGGAGCGGATGCGTCGGCGCCTACCTTCTCACCCCACCACGCATGGCGCCAGTGTGAACTGGCAACACCAATCTCATCTACGGAAACAGCGAGCAACCAATCGAATTACATAGTTCAGTCTGCCTCAGTTGTTGCTTCCGTGCATCAGGGCTGTTCGCCCATCTCAACACAAAACTAACCGGTCTAACCGATGCTGCCTAACGAGCAAAAAAGAGCATCTCGTTGTGACACAACACAGAACGCCTTCCATCACGCGCCGAACAGAGTCCTTGCGCATGACGTGCTGGCATTTCGTTAGGGCGCTCTTATAAATACCCGAGTAAATCTGTTCGACGTCTCGACCATCGATCCGACGAGCTTCGAGGCAGACCCCGCGAGGGTGACCAGCATAGCTCAGGTCCATCGCTTCGTACCGTGGACCAGGTCGGATCGGTAGATGGAACAACTTGCGAACGGTCTGGCCGCGAGCGATTGGTGCGCGGCCTGTGTTGGGGACGATCGGACATCGTGTCGATGGCGACGCCAGGTCCGTTGAGGCTGCGGGTGGATCGCTTCTCGTCCGGTGTCGGAGGGTGGTGTGGTGAGAATGCTGGTCGTCGTATGTGTGTCAGCTGCGGTCGCGTTTCTCACGACACCGCTGGTCATCCAAATCGCCAACAGGCTCAGGCTCTACGATCAGCCCGGCGACCGGAGGCATATCCATGAGCGGCCCGTACCTCGGCTCGGTGGAGTAGCGGTCTTCCTGGCGACCGTCACTGCGCTGGTCGTTGCTGCAGTCCAGACTCCGCTGGGCCCAAGTCAGCAGCGATTTCTCCTCGCGATCTTCCTCGGCGGCGGCACCGTGTTCATCGCCGGATTGATCGATGACCTGAAAGGCCTGCGCGCGCTTACCAAGCTCATGGTAGAGTGCGCCGCGGCGATTCTCGTCTGTCTCCTCGGGCTCGAGATCGATGTCGTAAGCCTCGGCCCTGCCGTCACCGTTGCGACCGGTCATCTGGCGATTCCAGTCACGGTCCTCTGGATCGTCGGTGTCACCAACGCGTTCAACCTCGTTGACGGCCTGGACGGATTGGCCACCGGCATCGCAGTCGTCGCATCGGCGACTGTGCTCGCCGCCTCCCTCGTGTTCGGAAATGTTGCCGTCGTCATCGGCTGCGTGGCACTGCTCGGCAGTCTGATTGGCTTCGGACGCTATAACCTCCCTCCAGCCCGCATCTTCCTCGGCGACTCGGGAAGCCTGTTCATCGGGTTCTTTCTCGCCGTGCTGTCGGTCGACTCCTCGATCAAGAGCACGACCGTCGTCCTTTTCATGGTACCGCTGTGCGCGCTTGCGGTCCCGATCATCGACATGGCACTGGCCATCATCCGTCGATGGCTTCGTGGCTCGCCGATCTTCGGCGCGGACGCGCGACACATCCACCATCGCCTGCTCGCCCGGGGCCTGAAGCCGCGCACGGCGACCGTCGTCCTCATCGTCGCATCGTCGGTGTTTGCGTTGCTCGCCATGAGCGTTCTGCTCGCGCCGCACCAGGCTCAGCTTCAGATCGGACTGCTCGGAGGACTGGTCGTCATCACGATCGCCGTGTCCGGAATCCGCCAATTGAAGTACGACGAGTTCGCCGAGGCCGCGTCCGCGCTGTCCGACGTGTTCCGTTCACGGCGCGTCGTGAATGAGCTGATCCACGCCCGGGAAGCCACCGAGCGGATCGGCGACGCCAGGACCATCGACCAGCTCAACACGGTGCTCCACGACAGCGCCGTCGCGATCGGCCTGAGGAACATCGAGGTCGTTCCAAGGGACGTCGCTCTGGACATCGCCCACTACAACACGAGCGTGTCCCCGGGGCATACGTGGACGTTCCATTGTCCTGTGGCGGGCGGCACGATGGGCAGCGCCGACTACTTCCTCGCGATCACTGGCGATGGGCGCCACGAGGGGAGCTTGTACGGCGCGGAGCGGCTCGCGGATTCGCTGGTGCCGCGACTGGAAGCGTGGTTCGCTCGCGACACCGCCATGCAGATCGATGCCGACATTGCGCGAGCGTCGGGTACCGTCGTCAGGCGTGCCGATGCAGCGCCCCAGTACTCGCTCGATGATGTGGATCATGCTCACGTACCGTTAGGCACTGCAAACCGGTCGCGCGCGCGATCGAGAGGCATGTTATCCGCCAGTGACCTTCCGATCTCGCGCGCGGGGCCACCGAGCTCCAGCGGCCCGTCCGCGCACGAAGGCATGTCGAATTCTGCGTAAACGGAGTCAACGAACTCGAATGACATCGTTTTCGTGGGTCACCGTCGCCCTCGTGGTACTCGCCGTCTCCGTGTTCCCGGAGGCGGCCGCGGGGCAGGCGAGCGCGCCGCGAGCGGTTCGCGCGGCGGTGGACACGACCGCGCTCGCACCAGGCGACGTGGTCCGCATCACCGTCTGGCGCAAGGAGGAGCTGAGCGGCGAGTTCGTCGTGACGGGGAAAGGCACCGTCGCACATCCGCTCTATCGCGATGTGCAGGTAGTTGGGATTCCACTCACCATGGTGGAAAGCCGACTGCGCACCGTGCTCGAGAAGTACGAAGCCAACCCGCAATTCGTCGTGGAGCCGCTGCTGCGAGTCGCCGTGGGCGGCGAGGTGCGGCTTCCCAATCTCTACAACCTCCGACCTGAAACCTCGCTGAGCCAGGCGGTCGCGTTGGCCGGAGGACCGACCGAACGCGGACGTCGCGACCGCCTCATGCTCATCCGGGCCGGCTCGGAGATCTCTGTGGATCTCCGCCGCATCGACGTGACGGGCGCTGGCATGCCGATTCGATCCGGCGATCAGATCACGGTCGAACGCAACTCGGCCGTGTTCCGTGACTTCATCGCGCCGACGGTGAGTCTGCTCGGCGCCGCTGCCGCGATCGTCAGCGTGATTCTGTACAACGGCAACCGGTAACCGCGCATGTCTGCCCGTCGCTCGTTTGGGCGCCGAACGCCCTCGCCGCCGCACCAGCCGACTCCTGACGACCACGAGGTCGGCTCGAGCGACGCCGTGCACGTCCGCGACGTCATCTCCGCCGTGCGGCGGCGATGGCTGCTCGTGGCCGGGATCATCGCCGCATGTGTGGCCACGAGCGTCGTGGTCGTCTTGCGCGAGCCCGCCCAATACCGCGCGACGGCGACCATACAGTTGACGGACGCTCGACGCTCGATCACGCAGGCGCTCGACCAGCGGGAGGCGGAACGCACCAATCCGCGTGACGTCACGGCATCGCAGGTCCAGGTCCTCAAGAGCCGCGCCCTGATCGGCGCCGTCGTCGATTCCGAAGGACTTCGACTGCGGGCATTGGGCGACAAGATCTCACCCGCCCTGCTCACACAGGTACGAATCGACTCCGTTGTCGGCGCGGACACGTTCGCCGTGAGTTTCTCCGACGGCGCCATGACGGTTCGCAAACGTACGCAATCGACCGACGTACCCTACGGCACGCCATACCAGGGCGTCGGGCTGAGCTTCGCCGTCGCGTCGAAACCTCCGCTGCCGCAAGCCACGCTCGTCGTCGCGCCACGCGAGGCCGCCATCGATCGTGCGCTCGCCAATGTGCGGACGGCTCCGCGCGGCGAAACGAACGTGATCGACGTCAGTTATACGGATATCGCACCAGAGGTCGCCCAGCGCGTCACCAACAGGCTCGTACACGCGTTCGACGACGCGAACATTCGCAGCGCGCAGAGCCAGTCCCGCCGTGGTCGGGTCTTCCTCGAAGAGCAGCTTCGCGAGATCGAAGCACAGCTCGCGAACGCCGAGAATGCGCTCGCCTCGTTCCGGAGCAGCCAACGCGTGTTCAGCGCGCGCGGCAGTCTCGAGGCGCGCCAGGGATCGCTCCTCGAGCTCGAGATGCGGCGCGGGGAGCTGGCCGCGGATCGCCGGATGTACGGCGAGCTGCTCGGGAAGCTGCAGCGTCCGCGCAGTCCGGGGGAAGACGAAATTCGCGCCTTGATCGCCGTGCCCATTCTCAGCGCGAACCCGGTCGTGAATCGGCTCTACGAACAGCGCGTCCAGTACGAGATGACGCGCGATTCCCTCACGACCGGCGTGTGGCGGAGCGCTCCGACCAATCCCGATGTCGCCCGGCTGGACACGCTCATTGCAACCACCGACCAGCGATTCGTGGGAGCATTGAGCGGGCAGATCGCAACGCTCGACGCCCGCCTCGAAGCGCTGGACACGTTGCGGGCACAGAATGCAGCGATCGCTGCGGCCTTGCCGCGCGTCGAGTCGATCGAGGAGCAGCTCGCGCGGCGCGTCGAGGCAAACCGGCAGTTGGTCGACAAGCTCAAGGACGAGTTTCAGAAGGCCCGCATGGCCGAAGTCGTCGAGGAAGGGCAAGTCGATATCCTCGACGACGCGTCGCTGCCCTATCGGCCGCTGAGCCGCATGAGAAGTCTGAAGCTGTTGCTGGGTGTCATCGTGGGCATGGGTCTCGGGGTGATCGCGGCGTTGGTGGCCGAGAGCGCGAGTACGCGCGTTCGCCGCCGCGGGGACATCGAGGATGACCTTCAGATTCCGGTGCTGTCGGTGATCCCCAAGATCTCGGCGCCGCAGCCCAGGCGGATCCCGTCACTTCGCATGCGGTCGGCGAATGGAACCGGTGCCCTCGGCGAGGGCGCGGCGCCTAACGGCAAGTCGTCCAATACGATTCCGATGACGCCCGCCGGGAGCGAGGCATTCCGGCTGTTGCGCTCGAGCCTGAAGTGGAGTCAGGCAGGCCGCATGGCACAGAGCATTGCTGTGACCAGCGCCCTACCGCAGGAAGGGAAGACGACGACCTCGACGAACCTGGCCGCGGCGTTTGCCCTGGAAGGCCAGCGAGTGCTGCTGATCGACTGCGACGTGCGTCGCACTCGGCTGCACCGCGCGTTTCGCGTGCCAAGGAACCCCGGCCTCGTTCAGGTGCTGCGCGGGCTCCTGCCGCCAGCCAGCGCCGTACGCGGCACGTTCATCACGGGGCTCTCGTTCCTCCCGGCCGGCCGTGACGTGGACACCTTCGGTGATCTCCTGGGCTCGGACCGAATGCGGTTGTTGCTCAAGGAGCTCTCCGAGAACTTCGACATCATCGTCCTCGATACGCCGCCGGTGCTCGCCGTGTCCGATGCCACGGCCGTCGCGCCGTTGGTGGACGGCGTCGTGGTGGTCGTTCACGCCGGCGTGACGGATCGTCGTGCCGTGCGGCAGACGCTCGATCAGCTGGAGCGTGTGGGCGCGCAGTTGATCGGTGCCGTGCTCAACGATGCGCACGGGTCGATCCAGCGATACGACGAGTACTACTACTCCGAGGACTATTCACAGGTCGCCGAATGAGCGCGCGAGACGACGTCGGCACGCTTCAGCTCTACGCGCACCAGGTCCGCACCTGGCACGCCCGATCGGTCAATCGCCGGATCTTCTCGGCGATGGTCTCGGTGGGCGGCGTGGTTCTCGTCGTGAAGGTGGCGGCGCTGGCGAAGGATGTGGTGACGGCGTCGTACTTCGGCACGTCGGACGCAATGGACGCCTTCCTGATCGCGTTCGTTCTCCCGACGTTCGCGATCAACGTCATCGCGGGCTCGCTCGAAGCGGCGGTGGTTCCCGTCTACGTTCGCGTACGCGATGCCGATGGTCCCGATGCGGCGAAGCGGCTGCTCACGAGCGTCCTGGTAACGAGCACGGCCCTCCTCGTGGCGATGGGTGTCGTGCTCCTGATCGTCGGTCCGCTGCTCCTGCCGGCGCTCGGGGCGACGTTCGTGGGTGAGAAGCTCGAGATGACTCGCCGCCTGTTCTTCATGTTGATCCCGCTCGTGGTCGTCAGCGGGTCGGGAGTCGTGCTGTCGTCGGCGCTCAATGCCAACGAACGGTTTCTGTGGCCGGCCGCGACGCCGATCATCAGCTCCGCCGTGATGCTTGCGCTGCTGTTCACGAAGGGGCCGCAGTGGGGCGTCTACGCGCTGGTGATCGGATTGGTCGGCGGCCGAGTCGTGGAAGGGCTCGTGCTGGTCTGGCGGCTTCGCGCCATGGACCTGCTCGACTGGAAGGGGTGGCGCGTTCGTCACCCGGAAGTCGGCCAGGTGCTGCGGTCCTTCCTCCCTGTCGCCGCCGGCGCCGCCGTGATGAGCAATTCGCCGCTGGTCGATCAAGCGATGGCCTCGATGCTGGGCTCCGGGAGCGTGGCCGGACTCATGTACGGCGGGAAGCTGGTGGGTGCCGGGCTGAGTGTCGCCGCGCCCGCCGTCGCCACCGTCATCTTCCCGCATTTCTCCAAGATGGTTGCGGCGGAGAACTGGGCCGCGGTGCGCCACACGCTGCGCACGTACGCCGGTCTCATTCTCGGCACGGGCAGCATCGTTGCGCTCCTCATCATCGTGTTCTCCGCCCCACTCGTTAGGCTCCTGTTCGAGCGGGGGGCATTCTCGCCGGACGATACCCGCCTCGTGGCCCGCGTGCAGACCCTGTTCGCTCTGCAGATCCCGTTTTACCTGCTGAGCATGGTCGGCGTGCGGCTGTTGACCGCGATGCGCGGAACCAGGGTGGTCATGTGGGTGAGCTTCTGCACGTTCGTCGTCAATGTGGTGGCCAATCTGCTCTGCATGCGCGTGTGGGGGCTTCCAGGCATCGCGCTGTCGACATCCATCGTATATGCCTTGTCGATGGTGCTGGTCCTCTCGGCGGTGTTCCGTCGGCTGAACGCGCTCGATCGACGCGCCGCCGCGGCCGTGGAGGCGTCATGACTGCCCGGAGCCACGTCTGTCGCGGCCGAACAGCGGCTGCCGAGCTCGGACCGTTCAGTGCAGAGCAGGGCCGCCCATGACGTCGCCGCAGTTCGCGATCACGGTGTTCACCGCCACGTTCAATCGGGCGCACACGATCGAGCGCGTCTACCGAAGCCTCCGCACGCAGACGTTTCGCGACTTCGAGTGGCTGGTCGTCGACGACGGCTCGACGGATGAGACCGGTGCTCTCGTTAGGCGCTGGGCAGCCGAGGCCGACTTCCCGATTCACTACGTCTGGCAGGAGAATCGGGGGAAGCACCGGGCGTACAATCGCGCCGTGGGGCTCGCCCGCGGCCAACTCTTCCTCGACTTCGACTCGGACGACGCCTGCGTCCCGCGCGCCCTCGAGCGATTCCAGCACCATTGGGAGGCCATCCCGGCCCCCGAACGGAGCAGGTTCTCGACAGTCGCGGCACTGTGTGTCGACGACCGCGGTGAGATCATGGGAACGAAATTCTCGACCCCGATCACCGACTCCCATAATCTCGAAGCGCGGTTCCGCTACCACGTCACCGGCGAAAAGTGGGGGATCCACCGGACCGAGGTCCTGCGTCAGTTCCCCTTCCCCGACGTCGATGGCAGCCACGTCCCGGAAGGGATCATGTGGGCTCGCATCGGGCGACAGTTCAAGACGCGCTACGTGAACGAGGTGCTGCGCGTGTATCACACCGACCAGCCCTCGCTCACGAGGAGCGGTGGTCTCGTCGTGAATCCGCTGGTCGGGCGACTGGAGCACATGACGAACCTGAACGAGAACCTCGATTATCTGGTCGCGGCGCCGATCGAGCTGTGCCGCTCGGGCGTGCACTACACCAGGTTTTCATTTCACGCCGGCGTGGGCGTGTGGCGTCAGTTCTCGGATGTTCGGACGCTGGGCGGAAAGCTCGTGAGCGCGATGGCGCTGCCGATCGGATGGGCCGTGTTCATTCGCGACATGCGCCGCGCCGCTCAGACACCGTCGCTTCAGCCGGTGCGGTGATGGCGGCCGCCGGGATCGGAACCGCTCGCGACGCGGCGATGGAACCGGCGCGCTCGTCGCGGTTTCGCGCGCGCGTCGGTGAGGGTCGAGGACCCGCGCCGCGGCGCGCCCGCCCGAAGATCGCCTTTCTCGTGCGCGCGCTCGAATATGGCGGGGCCGAACGCCAGCTCGTCGTTCTCGCGAAAGCGATGCACGAGCGCGGGAACGATGTGCGCGTCCTGACGTTCTATGCCGGCGCCCCTCTCGAAGCGGAGCTGCGGCAGGCCGGAGTGCCGCTCAGGGCGTTAGGCAAGACGGGCCGCTGGGACATGTTCGGGTTCCTGCGCCGCCTCCACGGCGTGCTCCGTGAAGAACGCGTCGACATTCTCCACGGCTATCTCGACATCCCCAATGCGGTGGCCGCCGTGATGCGCGTGCTTCACCCGGGACTCACGGTCGTCTGGGGTGTGCGGGCGTCGTACATGGACCTGACGCAGTTCGATTGGCTTGGCCGCGTGACGAGTCCGATCGTTCGCGCGTTGTCACGCTACGCCCATCTGGTGATCGCAAACTCCCGGGCGGGCCTCGAGTACGCAGTCGCGCATGGCTATCGGCGCGCGACGGCGACGGTCATTCCAAACGGGATCGATGCCGAGCGGTTCGTGCCGGATCGCGCCGCCGGACTGCGCGTGCGCGCCGAATGGGGTGTCGCCCCGCATGAATGCCTGATCGGGCTGATCGGTCGCCTCGACCCGATGAAGGACCATGCCACGTTTCTCGCCGCGGCGTCACGACTCGGCGGGCGACCCGATGTCCGCTTCGTGTGCGTCGGTGGCGGCGAGGCGCGTTATGCTGGCGAGATGGCCGAGCTCGCGCGACGGCTCGGGCTCGTGGATCGCCTCACCTGGGCCGGGCCACGCGCCGACATGTGCGCGGTGTACAACGCGCTGGACATCATGTGCTCGTCGTCCTCGGGGGAAGGATTCCCGAACGTCATCGGCGAGGCGATGGCCTGCGGCGTTCCGTGCGTCGTCACCGACGTCGGCGACTCGGCATGGATCCTCGACCAGCCGGCTCTGGTCGCGCCGCCGCGAGATCCCATGGCGCTCGCCGAGCGAATGCAGCGGCTCGCCGATGACCGCGCGTATGCGGCTCGCGTCGGTGCCGACGGTCGGCAGCGCATCCTGCGCGAGTTCTCCGTGGCCCGGCTCGCGGCGTCCACGGAACACGCGCTCAGCCAGCTGGTCGCCGGACGGGCCCGATGACGCGGACCGCCCTCAAGTCGCTGCCGGTCGGCATGCTCACGGTCCTCAGCCTGGGCGTGCTGATGTCGTACGCCGACGTGGCCTATCGACTGCGCGGCGGCCTTCCCTTCGGAGCCTCGAACCTTCTCCTCGCGGTCCTGCTGTGCCTAACGGCAGGTACCCTGCTGCGATCGTTGCTCTCGTCGAGCCTGCGGGCGCGCCTCTGGACAGCGTATACCGCGCAGGTGTCCGTCATCCTGCCCTTCCTCGGCGTCGTGCTGTTTTCGCTCGTCTCGGCGTTCGTGCCAACCGCGAATTTTCTGGAAGGGTCGCATTGGGTGCTGCTCCCGCTCTACGATCTGCTCGTGGTGCTGCTGGTGATGCCGCTCGCGCTCGAACGCCGTCAGCGTCGCTATCTGGAAGCCGCGCTGCTGCTCGCGTTTCTCCTGCTGTTGGGAAGCGTCGGCATGGACGTGATGAACCCCGGTACGTTCTCCCGCATCGACTTCCGCGCATCGGGATTTCCGACGAACCCGAATGGCGCGGCATTCGTCCTTGTCACGCTGGCCGCCACGATTCTCGACTACACACGCGTCAGGCTCATCGATCTCACCGTCCTGGTGCTCGCAGCGCTTGGCGTGTTGGCGACGCTGTCACGTGGCGGCACGATCCTGCTCGCCGTGCTCGTGCTGAGCTACGCCTACGTCGTGATCCGGCGCGCGCGCGGCGGTCCCGTGCGAGCGACCGGCCGACTGCTGATGATCTGCGCAGTCAGTGTGGTGGCGTTCTTCGCGATGGAACGGATGATGGGTGCCGCCATCTTCTCCGTGCAGTCCGACCGGCTGGACATCTTCCGCGGTCGATCGGAAGCGCTCACGACCGACGATACCCGCTTCGCCGCACTCCGTGCGTCGTGGCAGTTCGTGCAGGAGTCGCCTCTTCTCGGGCGCGGCAGCGGGTTCACGTACGACGGAGGCACGCTGCGCGAGGGACCGCACAACATGTACGTGCAGCAGTGGCTCAACAACGGAATCGGGGGGCTGATCTGCTACGTCTGGCTCTTCGGCGCCGCCGCGCTGCTGTTCTGGCGCCGACGACATGCCCCCGGACTCGTGTTCACCGGCCTCATGGTCGTGCAAAGTCTGCTCAGTCACAACCTGCTGGAAGAGCGAGCGTTCCTGGTTCCGTTCGGGGTGTTCCTCATGACGTCGTATCTCGCCGCCGCGAAGCCCGAGCGGGCGCCCCAACCGCTGGCCCTGTTCGCCTCACAGTCGGTCACACCGCGATCGTCGCACCGCGCACGCGCAGGCTAGTCCGCGTTCGCGCTCGTTCAACCGGGTCGACTTCGATTCACTGACGGCTGCCGGAGACTCCCTGTGTGTGGCATAGCAGGCCTGTGGTTTTCTGACGCGCGACCGATGGACGCCGAGCAGCAGCTCGACGGCATGCTGGCCTGCATGGAACATCGCGGACCGGACGACGCCGGTGTGTGGATCGACCACTCAGCCAATCTGATCCTCGGTCATCGGAGGCTGGCCGTCATCGACCTGTCGCCGCTGGCGCATCAACCCATGATCTCCGAGGACCGACAATTCGCGGTCGTGTTCAACGGCGAGATCTACAACTTCACGGAGCTGAGGCGCGAGCTTCTGGCGGCAGGCTGTCGGTTCGCCTCGGACTCGGACACCGAAGTGCTGCTGCACGGATATCGAACCTGGGGCGAGCGACTGCTCGACCGACTCGTTGGCATGTTCGCGTTCGCCGTGTGGGACGGCCCGCATGAGACGCTGTTTCTCGCGCGAGACCGCGCGGGCGAAAAGCCGCTCTACTACGCCCGCTGCACCTGGGGATTCGCGTTCGCTTCGGAAGTGAACGCGCTGGCCACCCTGCCTGGTGTCGCAACCGACATCGACCGGGACGCGCTCGCGCTGTACCTGCACTATCAGTCTGTCCCGGCGCCGTACTCGATCTACCGTGCAGCGCGGAAGCTTCCACCCGGACACGCCATGCGCGTTAGGCGCGGCGGAGTGCATATCTGGCGATACTGGGATCCCGTTGCGCTCGCGACCGGCCCGCGGCTCCGCATCGACGAGCCAGAAGCGCTTGCTCAGCTCGACGGACTTCTCCAGACGGCTGTTCGGGGACAGATGATCGCCGACGTGCCACTGGGCGCGTTCCTGTCGGGCGGCATCGATTCGACGGCCGTGGTCGCCGCCATGGTCGAGCTGAGCTCGACCCCGGTGAAGACGTTCACCATCGGCTTCGACGTCGCTCGCTTCGATGAGTCGGCGCACGCGGGTGCGGTTGCCGCGCATCTCGGTACGGATCACACCGTCGAGATGCTCACCGAACGCGAGGCCCTCGCCATCATTCCGTCGATCCCGGGAATGTACGGCGAGCCGTTCGCCGACTCGTCCGCACTGCCGACGTACCTGGTGTCGCGGACCGCACGGCGCCACGTGACGGTCAGTCTTTCCGGCGACGGCGGCGACGAGGCGTTCGGCGGGTATCCGCGCTACGACTACCTCGAGCTCGGCGCACAGCTGAGGCGCGTGCTCGGTCCGGCAGGCAAACTGCTCGTGCCGGTGCTGTCGAAGTTTCCCGGCAAGCTGCGACGAGGGGCGCCGCTGCTCGCGCTGCCGCTGCCCGAAATCTATCGGCGGTTGCTCACCATCTTCGGCCCCGATGAAGTGCGCGCGCTCACCGGGCGGCTGCCGGACCTCGACGCGTTCGACAGCGCGTGGCAGGTCGCGTCGCGGCAGACGGTTCGACGACGAGCGATGCTGATCGATCTGTTGACCTACCTGCCGGACGCCATCCTGGCGAAGGTCGATCGCGCCGCGATGGCCGTCTCGCTCGAAACCCGTGCCCCTTTGCTGGATCACCGCATCCTGGAGTTCACGCTCCAGTTGCCAGGGGCATTGGTCCATCGAAAACGACTCCTGCGACACTGGGTCTATCGACGAGTGCCTCGTGCGCTCGTGGATCGGCCGAAGCAGGGCTTCGGCGTGCCGCTCGCCCGGTGGTTTCGGGGCGCCCTCCGGCCTGCCCTGTTGGATGTGCTCACACCGGCCCGACTGCAGACCGTCGGCGTGACGGAGTACGCGCTGGTGAAGCGTCTCATTGACGAACACCTCTCCGGGGCAGCCGATCATTCGTCGAGGCTGTGGGCGCTGCTGGTGCTTGGACTCTGGTCCGACACACGGGCCGCGCAGCGTCGACCGCGTATTCAACCTGACGTCGTACGTCGCGAACGTGCCGAGGTGTCGAATGCTGAGCCTCGGTACTGAGACGCCTGAGATTGGGCGCCTCGCCACGGCGATCCCATTTCGACCAGTCGTGAGAGCGCAGCGGGGTTCGATGATCCAGGTCGCGCACATCATTACTGGTCTTGGTACCGGTGGCGCCGAGTCGATGCTCCTCAAGCTGCTGTCGCACACCGACCGGCGCCGGTTTTCCTCGCGTGTCTACTCGCTGATCGGTTCGTCGAGCGCCATCGCCGATCGCATCAAGGCGCTCGGCGTTCCGGTGACATCGTTCTCCATGACGCGCGAGGTTCCGGACCCGCGCGCCATCGTGCGGCTCGGCCGACAGCTCCGCGCGAGCGGCGCCGACATCGTGCAGACGTGGATGTACCACGCTGATCTCGTGGGCTCCGTCGCGTCGAAGCTGGCGATGACCGGAGCCCCGATCGTCTGGAACATCCGCCAGGGAAATCTCGACCGCGAGCTCAATCGCCCTCGCACACTCGCGCTCATTCGCCTGTGTGCGAGGCTCTCGGCGTGGATTCCCGACACCATCATCTGCTGCTCCTCCGACGCGCGGCGCGTGCACTCGTCGATCGGGTACTGCGACGCGAAGATCCGCGTCATCGGAAATGGTTTCGACACCGACATTTTCCGGCCCGACCCCGCTGCGCGCAGGGCGGTGCGCGCGGAGCTCGGGATCCCTGACCACGCGACTGTCATCGGACTGGTCGCCCGCTTCGACCCCCAGAAGGATCATCGCACGTTCTTCGGCGCCGCGGCACGACTCGCCGACCGTCGTCCGCACGTCCACTTCGTCCTGTGCGGCAACGGGATAACGCCGGACAACAGCCAGCTGGCCGAATGGATCGACACGGCGGGCCTGCGAGACGTGTGTCATCTCCTCGGCGAACGCACCGATGTGCCGCGGCTTCTGACGGCGCTGGACATCGCGTCGCTGTCGTCGCGGGGAGAGGGGTTCCCGAACGTGCTCGGCGAGGCGATGGCCTGCGGCGTACCGTGCGTCGCAACGAACGTCGGCGACTCGGCCGTCATCGTCGGCGACACCGGCCGGGTCGTTCCGCCGCGCGATCCCGCCGCTCTCGCCGAGGGATGGGAAGAGCTCCTCGCGCTCGACCGTGCCGGTCTCGCCGATCTCGGAGCGCGCGCGAGGCGACGCGTCGTCGAGAGATTCTCCATCGGTGCTGTGGTGGAGTCCTACGAGCAGGCCTATGAGGAGATCGTCTCCCGCGCTCGGGCCGCCGTATGAGACGCGAGGCCCACTAGCCATGTGCGGGATCACCGGGTTCTGGTCGCGGCAGGGTGGCGACCGGTCCATGCAGTCGATCGCCGAACGCATGGCGGGAGTCCTCGCACATCGGGGGCCGGACGATCAGGGCTGCTGGGTCGACCACGCCGCCGGCGTCGCGTTGGCGCACCGGCGTCTCTCGATCGTCGACCTGTCTCCGTTGGGGCACCAGCCGATGACGTCCGCGAGTGGGCGGTACGTGATCACGTACAACGGCGAGGTCTACAATCACGCCACGCTCCGGCGCGAGCTCCTGGCGAGTGGTGCGCCGAGCTTCCGCGGACACTCGGATACGGAAGTCATGCTCGCGGCGATCGAAGCATTTGGGCTGGTCGCCGCGGTGAAGCGCTTCGTCGGCATGTTCGCGTTCGCCCTCTGGGACCGGCATGACCGCGTGCTGCACCTGGTGCGCGACCGTATCGGCATCAAGCCGTTGTACTACGGATGGGCGGGGAGCGCGCTGGTTTTCGGATCGGAGCTCAAGTCGATCGCCGCCTACCCGGCATTCCATGGTGACGTGGATCGCAACGCGCTCGCGCTGTTCATGCGGTTCGGGTGCGTGCCGGCCCCGCACTCCATCTATCAGGGCGTCCGGAAGCTCCTCCCGGGAACAATGCTCACCTTCGCGTCTCCGGACGAGTCCGACGGCCGCTGCCTAACGTATTGGTCGGCGCGGAGCGTGGCGGAGCGTGGCGCTGCAGCGCCCGTGAGTGCGGACCCACGCGAGGTCATCGACGCGCTCGAGTCGTTGATCCGCGAGGCCATCGCGCTGCGGATGGTGGCAGACGTTCCGCTGGGAGCGTTTCTCTCGGGCGGTATCGATTCGTCGACAGTCGTTGCGCTCATGCAGACACAGCACGACCGCCCCGTTCGGACGTTTTCGATTGGATTCGAGGACGACGGCTACAACGAGGCACACCACGCCGCCGCCGTTGCCCGACACCTCGGGACCGACCACACGGAGCTCTACGTCAGCCCGGATGACGCTCGCGCCGTCATCCCGAGACTGCCAACGCTGTACGACGAGCCGTTCGCCGACTCGTCGCAGATTCCAACGTTCATCGTGTCCGAGCTCGCCCGCCGCCACGTGACCATCGCCCTCTCCGGCGATGGCGGCGACGAGCTGTTCGCGGGCTACAATCGGCATGTCTGGACCGACCGGATCTGGCGGGCGAGTCGCTCGCTGCCGCGCTCGCTGCGCGCGGCGCAGGCACGCCTGATCACGGCCGTGCCGCCACACGACTGGGACCGGCTCTACCAGCTCGTTAGGCCGCTCTTGCCGCGACGGTCGGCGCAGGCGACGCCGGGGTCGAAGCTGCACCGACTGGCGCAGGCGTTCGCGGCGCCGAGTCCCGACGCGATGTACCTGGGCTTCGCGTCGCAGTGGTCGGCGCCGACATCAGTCGTGCTCGGATCAGCCGAGCCACCAACGGCTGTCACCGACCCTGCACAACGCGCGGACCTGGCGTCTGCCGTCGAGCAGATGCTGTACCTGGACCTTGTCACGTACCTCCCTGACGACGTGCTCACGAAACTGGATCGCGCCAGTATGGGCGTGAGCCTCGAAGCTCGCGTGCCGTTGCTGGACCATCGCGTCGTCGAGTTCGCGTGGTCCATTCCGCTCGCGTTGAAGATCCGGGCTGGCCAGAGCAAGTGGGTCCTCCGCCAGATCCTCGATCGTCACGTGCCGCGTGCGCTGACCGACCGGCCCAAGACGGGGTTCGCCATGCCGCTCGACGACTGGCTTCGCGGACCACTTCGCCCATGGGCCGAGTCGCTGCTCGACAGGCGACGCTTGCGAGAGGAGGGCTTTCTCGACGCGACCGTCGTGCACACCCACTGGATGACTCATCTGTCCGGGCGGAAGAACCTGAGCGATCAGCTCTGGAACGTCTTGATGTTTCAGGCCTGGCTCGACGCGCGTCGGTGCGATGCAGCACCGGCGCACTCCGAGGATCACCCCGATGTTGTAGGAGCAGTCCCGTGAGCGAAACGCAGTGGTCGTCCTCGTACGTCGCGCCAACGACGCTCGACGTTCGTCAGACCACACCGACGACGATCCCGCTCGTGCACGTGATCAACGCGCCGTTCTCGCTCCATTTCATAGCCGGCCAGGTCGGTTTCATGGCGCAGCGTCGCTTCGCGACGTCCGTGATCACCTCACCCGGCGAACATCTGGAGGCGTTCGGTCAGCGAGAAGGCGTTGCCGTCTACGGCCTCGAGATGCCACGGCGCATCACGCCCCTGCGCGATCTCGTGACGCTGGTGCGGATGTATCGCATTTTTCGTCGGATCCGCCCGGTGATCGTGCATGCCCACACGCCGAAGGGCGGGCTGCTCGGGATGATTGCCGCGTGGCTCGCCCGCGTACCGGTTCGGATCTATCACATTCGCGGGCTGCCGTTCGTGACGGCGACCGGAATGATGCGCGCAATTCTGTGGGCGACGGAGCGCACGGCGTGCTCGCTGGCGCATCGGGTGCTCTGCGTCAGCCACTCTGTCCGAGAGGTGGCAATCGACTCCGGTGTTTGCAGCGCGGGCAAGGTCCACGTGCTGCTCTCCGGGAGCGGTAACGGCGTCGACGCAGTCGGTCGGTTCAACCCCGAGCGCTGGACCCACACGCGCGAGGACGTCCGTCGGCGACACGCCATCCCGCAGGACGCGCTCGTCATCGGCTTCATTGGACGACTTGTGCGCGACAAGGGCCTGGCGGAGCTCGTTGCGGCATGGAGAACGCTGCGCGAAGAGTTCCCGCATCTCCGCCTGCTGATCGTCGGCGGTTTCGAGACGCGAGATCCCGTCCCGTCGGATGTCCAGGCCACGCTCCGCACGGATCCGCGTATTCACATGGTAGGGTGGGACAGCAACACACCGCCGTACTACAAGGCGATGGACGCCTTCGTGCTGCCGTCGCATCGCGAAGGGTTTTCCAACGTGCTGCTCGAAGCATCGTCGATGGCGCTGCCGGTTGTCACGACGCGAATTCCGGGATGCATCGACGCAGTTCGGGATGGGGCGACCGGGACACTCGTGGAGGCTGGTGACGTCTCGGGCCTCACGCGCGCGCTCCGGCTCTACCTGCGCGATGCCGAGCTGCGGCAACGGAGCGGGCGCGCAGGGCGCGAGCACGTGCTCCTGCATTTCCGCCGCGAAGTGATCTGGGAAGCGCTCTACGAAGAGTACGACCGTTTGCTCCGGGAGAACGGGTCGGTCACAGAGGACGTGAACGAAGAGTCTGCGAACGACGAGCGCGTGAGTCTCGTCGCGCGGAGGCTTCGCGCATGACGCGCAGCGCCTGACGAGAGGGTCCGCGGTCAGGTGCCGCGGACCTCTCATCGCATCTACTCGTCGCGACCCGTCTCGGATCGATCGGATGCGAGCGCCGTCAGATGCCACGTTGACGATTCGAGCGTGGCGACCAGCGCTCGATCGCTGGAGTACGCGAACAGGTCGTCGTTCATCGGGCGCGTGTGATCGATCCAGCGCGGCGGGCGAAGCAGCTCGGTATGTGACGGGTGTGACAACCGAAACCGCACGAAATCGACGGACGATCCGGCCGCGATCGCCAGCGCTGCACCGGTCAGGCGATCGAAGCCGGTATGGTCGTCCGGATCCACGAGATAGTCGACGACATCGACCCAGTGGGCAATCCCGGGCCGCGTCATCCACCGCAGCACCATCATGCCGCGGAGACCGCGCCGTGACCGCATCACGACGATCCGGTGCGTGCCGATGGGCCGCTCGACGAACCGCCAGTTGAGCACTGCAGCACTCCGGTACTCCGTTACGCCGAGCCGCGCGGTGAGGGCACGAATATCGGCGTCCCAGTCCGGCTCGAAACGCGTCACCTGCTCGGTCGCCGACGAGGGTCGTGCGGCGAGCACTCGCCCCGCGAACGGGAGCACCCGATCGGCGAGCGCGATCCCCAGTCGCAGCAGTGGATTTGTCTCCGGAGCCGCTTCCGTCGTCTGGGCGAGAGCGAGGAGCCGGCTCGGACGAAGCACGGAGTATCGCGCCCGCATCACCGGCAACCGATTCCATCCAAGCCCATTGTAGATCGGGACGACGTGCGTCGCGACCCCGGTTGCCATCACGAGCGGCGCGCCGTCCATGGCTCGCTTGAAGAGCTGCCGAGCGGCAAGTCCTCCCCGGAATCGTGGATCGATGACGAGATCGATGATCCATCGGCCGTCGACCCATTGGTCGCCGACCCGCAATCGACCGCGCAGCGATCCAATTTGCCCGACGACATCGTCGTCCTGCACCAGCAGCTGATAGGTATCGAACGTCGCGCCAAGGGGGTTCCCGCCGAACAGCCAGTCGAAGTACCTGGGCTCGGACTTGCGCGGATAGTCCGGGAAATTCTGCGCGAGAAACGCCAGCAACTTCGAACGGTACCGCGGGTCATACGGCACGATCTTCATCGCCGGCAGCGCGGGTGGCGGTAATTGTTGAGTAGTGCGTATCGGGCCTATCCCGTCGCCACTCCCGGGTTGCTCACTGGGATGGGCCCACTCCCCCGACCGGTAGCGTCGCAGGCCTCGCGCAGCACGTGGAGCGCCTGGCCGACCTCCGCTACCGTTATCGTGAGGGGTGGTTCGAGAAGGATGCATCGGTTGTTGCAGAACGCCGTGGCCACCAGCAAGCCCCGCTGAATGGCGGTGCGAGCGACGTCGCTCGACATCTGCGGTGTGTGAAAATGGAGCCCAACGAGCAAGCCACGCCCGGTAACTCGGTCCAGCAGGTCTGCATGAGTCGTGCGAAGGTCCTCGAGCCCTGCGCGCAGCACCGCCGCCGATTCGCGCGCTCGCTCGAGCACGTCAGTGCGGTCGATCTGGTCGAGCGTGGCAAGCGCGGCGATACACGCCAGACGGTTACCGGAGAACGACGACGCCGACATCGTGAACGTCAGCCCGACGCGACCCCACGTCCTGCGGTGAGCAAGCATCGCTCCAATCGGCACGATTCCGCTGCCTAACGACTTCCCCACGAGGAGGACATCGGGCATCACGCCCTCCTCCTCGATCGCGAACAGCGGACCGGTCCGTCCCATTCCGGTACGGACCTCATCCACGATGAGCAGCGCACCCGCCGCATCACAGATCGCCCGTGCCTCCGCCAGATAGCCCGCGGGCGGAGTTTCTGCTCCGATCTCCGCCTGCACGGGCTCGAGCACGACTGCCGCGGTTCTCGCTGAGACCGCCGCGGCCAGCGCCTGCGCATCGCCGAACGCGACGTGCGTGACATCGGGGAGCAGTGGCTCGTAGGGCCGTGCGTGTATCGGGATCCCGCACAGGGACAGCGCGCCGAGCGTGAAGCCGTGGAACCCGCCCTGGGCGGCGACGATCTCCGTGCGCCGCGTCGACAACCGCGCGAGCTTGATGGCGCTATCGACGGTTTCGGCACCGGTGGAGCAGAGGAGCACGCGATCGAGAGCGCCCCCGGTCAGCGCCGCCAGGCGCTCTGCCAGCCGAGCCGCCGGGGCCTGCAGGAATGGACGGTTCCAGAGCGGCGCGGCTTCGAGCTCCGCGCACAGCGCACGCACGACGTCGCTCGGATTGTGCCCGAAGTTGAAAACCCCGTAGCCGGCGATGAAGTCGATGAAGGATCGCCCGCGCGAATCGCGAATGATGGTCCCTCGCGCCTCCTCCACCGTGCACGCGAGGTCCATGCGCTCGAGAAAGTCGGCGTAGTTGCTGCTGATGTGCGTGCGATACGCCTGCAGGACCGATTCGCTCACACCACCACCTCGCGCAGACTCTGCTTACGAACCTTTGCGGTGCTCGTCTTGGGCAACTCGGGAACGAACACGACATCGCGCGGAACCATGAAGCTCTCCAGTGTGGCCAGGCATGCCTTCTTCACGTCCTGCGGCGTGAGCGTCGCGCCATCAGCCAGGACGATGAACGCGCGGATCGCTTCGCCAAGAATTTCGTCGGGCACGCCAATGACGGCGGCTTCGCGCACGCCGGGAAGGCGATGCAGCGCATTCTCGACCTCGATCGGACTGACCTTCTCTCCGCGGGTCTTGATGATGTCGTCCGTTCGGCCGACGAAATACAGGTAGCCTTCGTCGTCCATCGTGAAGACGTCGTGCGTACAGAGCACGCGCTCGCCAGGATAGCGGCCGGGCTTGAGCATGTGCGCGGTCAGCTCCGGCTGCTTCCAGTACCCGAGCATGACGTGCGGACCACGCACGTGGAGGACGCCAGGCTCACCCGGCCTTACGGGCTCGCCATTCGGAGAGAGAAGAAAGACCTCCGTTCCGGGGATGGCCTTCCCGACCGACGTGGGTCGCGTGCTCACCATCTCGGGCTCGAGGTAGCTCACGCGCTTGCACTCGGTCAGCCCGTACATCGGGAAGATCAGCGCGCGCGGAAACATCTTCGCGAGTCGCGGAATGAAATCGCCGGGCAGCGCCGCCGCCGTGTTCGTCACCCGCGTCACGCTCGGAAAGACCCACTGGTCCCCCTTGAGCGCGAGCAGCGTGGCGGCAATGGTCGGCACGAGCGGAAACACGGTCACGTCTTCCGCCCGGAGTCGGTCGAGCACGGCCACCGGAAAGGTGAACGATCGCTCGAGAACGAGCGTCGCTCCGAGCGACACCGCAAGCACGAGCTGATACAGACCGTAATCGAACGCCAGCGGAAGAACGTTCATGATCCGGTCGTCGCTCGTGAGGCGGAGATAGTGCGCGATGCTGTCGGCAGCGAACACCATGTTCTGGTGCGTCAGCATCACGCCTTTCGGGTTGCCGGTGCTCCCCGATGTATAGATGAGCGCGGCGAGATCGATTGGGATCGGACGCTCCGCCTGGAGCGACGCAGGCCCATCACGAAGAATGGACTCGAAGGCGACGATCGGAGCCGAACACGTCGGTGCGTCTGCGGCACAGATGACGGCGACGATATCCGGAGCCTGTGCCACCGCCGGGACGAATGCGTGCGCGAGCGCTCCGTCGCTGACGAGGATGCGCGCCCCGCTGTCGGCCAGCATGTACGCCAGCTTGTCCGCCTTGGTCTGCGGATTGATCACCGTCAGCACGCCGCCCGCCAGAAGCGTCCCGTAAATGGAGACGACGGACGCCCAGGAGTTCTCCAGGTAGATCGCGACACGATCGCCACGACACACGCCTCGCGCATGCAGCGCCGCCGCGAGGCGCAGGGATGCGTCGAGCAGCTCGGCGTACGAGTAGCGCACACCGTTCGCCACCACCGCCGTCTTGCCCGGCGAGCGCTCGGCGGCGGCGAGCAGCGCGTCAAACAGGAGTCGAAGCACGCTCGATCTCTCGTCGCTGAGCTCTGGAGGGCCCGGCCGTGAACCGAACGCGCGCTCCAACGACGAGCCGGTTGGGTTTCACCGGGGAAGCGAGGCTCGGTCGCGCGACCATGTGCTCGTGGAGCAGCATCACCGACAGCACGCCGACGAGCGCCATCTCATCGCTCTCCGTCACGCCGACAGCCTCGTTGCGCTGGCATTTCTGGAGGAGGCGCTGAATCGCTGGTGGGGAGAATATTCCCGCCTCCGCCAATCGCGCGGGCTCGAGGAGTTCCGCGACGTACGCCGGCGCGCCCGCACCGACGAACGCGCGAAGGATCGGCGCTCGATACGGTTGCTTCTCCCGTCGCACGACCTCGGCGGGGAGCAGCGCGCGAACGGCTTCGCGAAGCAGGTGCTTTTCGCGAAGCCCGGGCAGCTTCAGTCCGTCCGGTAGCTGCGCCGCAAATTCAGCCACGCGATAGTCGAGGAACGGGAACCGCCCTTCGATCGAGTTGCCCATGAGCATCCGGTCACCCTGCGAGTGAAGCAGGTAGCCGCACATGAACGTCGCGATCTCCAGGGACTGCGCGCGCCCGAGCGGCGTGAACGTGGGAAAGTCGGCCGGCAGCCGCGCGAGCAGCTCGTTATGCAGGGCGTCTGTCCCGCTCGCCCGGTCACGTGTCGCTGGCAGGAACAGGTTGAGTGCGCGGGCCGCATGATCGAAGCGAATGCGATGGCTATACAGCGGGTCGGACGTGTCGCTCAGGCTTCCCCTGAACGTGTTCTGCAGCAGCGCGCCCGTGCGTCCGAGATCCTGTGCGAGGTACGGATAGAGGCGTCTCAGCAGCAGCGGTCGACACCTCGAGTCGGGACGACGAGCCCAGAAGCGTCGCACCTTGTCGAGCTTGAACACGTCGTAGCCGGCGAACATCTCGTCGGCTCCCTCGCCCGTGAGCACGACCTTGTAGCCGGACGCGCGGACTGTCTCCGACAGCTTGAGGAGCGGTGCCGGCGCCGTGCGCAGCGTCGGCTTCTCCGAAAGTACGACGACACGCGGCATGAGCGCCGCGATCTCGTTCGCGCTGATGACCACGCGAGTCAGCTCCGTACCGAGTGCGGAGGCAACGCGATCCTGGTAGGGACTCTCATCGAAGGCGCGGTCTTCGAACGCGATGGCGAACGCGCGCACCGGGTGGGGCGTGTGCCGTTGCGCCAGCGCCGTTACGGCCGACGAGTCCAGTCCTCCACTCAGGTAGCTCCCGACGGCGACGTCCGCGCGAAGCCGGATGCGAGTCGCGTCATCGAGAAGGCTGCGCAGCTCCTCGGCCTCCTCGTCGCCCCGTGTCCACGACCGCTCATTGCCCGCGGCGAACCGCAGCTGCCACCAGCAGTGCTCCTCGCGAACGCCGTCCGGTCCCACTCGCAGATAGTGGCCAGGCGCCAGCTCGCGGATACCTGCGAACGCCGAACGCGCCGGGGAGCTCGCCCAGAACATGAACGACTCCACGAGGCTCGTGGGATCGAGCTCGCGCCGCGCCAGCGGGTGTCGAAGCAGCGCCTTTGCTTCGGACGCGAAACACAGGGTGCGGCCGGCCTCGAGGAGAAAGAGCGGCCGGATCCCGAACCGGTCGCGCGCCAGAAACAGCGTCTCCGTCTCGCGATCCCAGATGGCGAACGCGAACTCACCGTTCAGGTGGTCGAGGCAGTGCGCGCCCCACTCTTCGAACGCATGGACGAGGACTTCGGTGTCGCAGTGGGTGGCGAATCGATGCCCCCGGGATTCCAGCTCGGTGCGGAGCTCCGGGTGATTGAAGATCTCGCCGTTCTGCATCACCCAGTACCGCGCTGTCTCGTTAGGCAGCGGTTGATCACCGCCCTCGATGTCGACGATCGAGAGACGAGTGCTGAGCATGCCGAACGCGCCGTCGAAGTATGCGCCCGTCCCGTCGGGACCACGGTGGACCAGCTCTCCACCCATGGCGTAGAGCAGCTCCCTCGCCACTGTCCCGCCCCCACTCCCGTACACTCCAACCAGCCCGCACACGTTGCTCTCCCGCACCCCGAAGGAGCGCCATCATGCCGCGTGTCCCGTCGCCCGGCGTCGCGCGCTACTCGATCGCTTCCAGCGGGTCGACCAGCATCTGCGGCGGCATGTGGACGTACCGCGTCGCTCGACGCTTCGAATCAATGTCGCGAAACACACGCTCCACCTCACGCTCGCTCAGTCCCAATGCCTCTCCGAGATCCGCCGCGGGCACGTTCTGGTTGCGCGCGTACAGACAGAGATCGAGCTGATCGTACGGGAGCGAGAAATAGAACTCCTCTTGTGTCTGCGGCAGGGAGTAGGTGTCCGTCGTCGGCGGGCGCGTGCGGATCACGTCCGGGATCCCGAGGTACTCCGCCAGCTGGTACACCTGCGTCTTGTACAGGTGCGCGATCGGCTTGAGGTCCGCCGCACCGTCACCGTTCTTGACGAAGAATCCCTGATCGTACTCCAGCCGATTCGGCGTGCCGGCAACCGCGAAATTGAGCCGGTCGGCGTGATAGTACTCCATCATCTTCCGTGTGCGCTGCTTGAAGCTGATCGCCGCGACCACCTCGAGGTACGCGGTGGGCGTGACGCGCACCCGCCGTTCTTCATCGTTAGGCCCGCGCGCCACGACGGAGAAGAGACGGAACTGGTCGTTGTCGACGACCGTGGGCAGCACCATCTTCGACTTCCATCCCGGCCCATATTCCGGGATGAGGCTCCGAAGCGCGGCATCTCGGCGGGCATAGCACCCGGCGCTGTCCAGCACCCCCGTGATGTCCTCGACGATCGTCTCGATGCCGATGCATTCGGCAACCAGCCGCCCGAGCTCGAGCGCTTCGCTCGATGACTCCCGCTCGGGCATGAGGAGCCCGACCACCTGGCTCGCGCCGAGTGCCCGCGCGGAGAGCGCCGCAACGACGCTGCTGTCGATGCCACCGGAAAGCCCGACGACGACGCCGCGCTTGCGCATTGCGCGTCTGACCTGACTCTCGATGTGCGCAGCAATCTCATCCACGACGCGCGCCGCATCGAGGCGAAGCGCATCGTACCCGATCCTAGACACGAGCGTCATCGCGCACGGCTGAGGCGTCGTGCCGAGACAGCCCGCGCTTGGCTCGCACGTACCGGACGATGTTATCGATCGTGTCGATGTTCTCCGGGATCAGTTCCTCGTCGGCGATCTCGATGCCGAACCGGGTCTCGACGAAGTGGATGAGCTCGACGATCCCGACCGAGTCGACAATGCCACCGCGCGTCAGCGATGCGTCGCCCGCTACCGACGCGCCATCCGCTACCAGGACGAAGTTCTCGGTAATGAACCGGCGAACGTCCTGCTCCAGTTGCTCCATGCGTCTTTGATTCCGCTGTCGCGCCGGCCCGTGCTGCCGGCGTTTCGATTTGAGTGGTATCGCGTCCGGGACTCACTCGAACGCCGACGATAGGCCAGCGATGCTCAACCTCGAATGAATTGGTCACGCCAACCATTTGGAAAAACCAATAAATGGTAAGGCGCTCGGTCGAGCAAGAGCGACGTTGGTTCCGTGACGCCTAACGGTCACCCGCCACGCGTGTGAGGCGCGCGGCATCGCCTGACTCCGCTGCCAGCTCCGACATCGTCAGCGATCGCATGCCCAGCTCATGCGACAGCTGCCGGAAATGTTCAAGCAGGCGGCGCAGTTCCGCCATGTTCCTTTCGGGCTCTCCACCCGTGTTGTGGGGATGCCACCACAGGTGGAAGATGGAGCCGGTGTCCGCCGCGTGAGTCATGGATCGCATGATGCGCCGCCTCTTCAACCCATCCAGCATACCGAGCCGGCGACTGTACGGTCGCAGAAAGCGGCTGGCAGGAATGTTCAGGCTGCTTACGTCGGACAACTCCACTCGCGGCGGCGTGTGGTGACCTGTGAGGTTCATGTAGCTGTCTGCCAGCCTCAGCGCTCTCCGAAGCCGTCCCTGCGCGCTGGCTCGGGTCGGTCGGTAAATCCATGACTGCTCATTCCCGCGAAACGCCCGGATACCGAGCTCGGCGCAGACGTCCAGATGCGGCGCGGAGTACTGATTGCGCGGAAACACCATGCTCGTGATCTCGATGCCCAGCGATCGCGCAGCGCGTTGGGCAGCAATGAGGTCGGCTCGGAAATCCTCGGTGGTCTGGCCGGGCTCCAGACAGTAGTAGTGCGAGAACGTGTGCGTCGCGACTTCCTGGTTAGGGGTGTCGCGGATCCTGAGGACCAGCTCACGCGCGAAGTGGAACGGATCATCCCTCTCGTTAGGACCCAACGAGTCCAGAAGGCCGTACGCCGACAGTCGCTGGTCCACGTACTGCGGCCGCCTTGCTGGTAACCCGGCGATCAGGTCCTCACGCGTTCCGAAAAACAGAAGACCGACGGTCGCCCACGTCGCATGGATCTCGAACTCCTCGAACAGCGCGAGCATCCGAGGAATGCTCGCACGCGCACCGAGCAGATTCTTCCGGTAGTCATCGACCGAGAGGTGGTCGAAGACTCCCCAATGCAGCTCGAAGTCCAGGGAAATGACGAGCACACCACCCGGGTGCTGCGACGTTGAGAGCGGCGACACCTACGTCGCTCCTGCTCTGCGAGCCCGCGTCCCACGCACGACACCGTTGACCAGTTGCAGACCGGCCGCGGCCAATACGCAGACCATTGGCATTGCGGGGTGGCGGAACCGTCCGTAGCCGATAGGTCCGCCCGCGATGAGAACGAAGTAGCCAATGGAAGCGACCAGGACCAGCACCGCTGGATCCAGGAATCGTCGACGAGAAATCACGGCGATGAGGGCCAGCGCATAGAACCCCATCAGCATGACTCCCGTGACGAACAGCACGCCTGTGGCGAGAGGGTTCGTCCGTGCCAGGTACAGCACGGTGTCCACGATCCCGTATGTTACGAGGCGGTTGAGCAGGCCACCGACCTTCGGGTACAGACCATATGGGCGCAGGGCGTCGATCGCGCCGGGATCGAAGACGACGCGCTCCATGCCGGCGAGATGGATCCGCGCATACGTGAGCGGATGCCGCTGGATGATCGCAGCGCCCTCCCGCTCCATGTACGAGTACCGCTCACCCTGCCCCCACGTTCGCTGCTCGGGATGAAGCCGCAGGTATCGCTCGTCGTCGAGATTCCCCATCCGCGCCTGCATCTCGTAGAACGGTACGTTTTCCAGGGCCGCGTTCACCGCCGCTCCGTTGGCGAAGTACATGATGGCCGCCCCCGCAGCCGAAAATCCATCGTAGCCGAGCGCCCGATTCCGGAGTCGCCACGGGAGCACGATCGCGCCAGCGACGACGACCGCAAGCGCAAGTTGTGGAATCCGCCGCCACGCACGATGCAGAACGGCCACCACGGCGAGCACGAGGGCAATGCCGAACGGCAGGAAGTAGCCAGCTGGCCGCACATACGCACTCACGCCAAGCAGCGCCGCACCGGCCAGCAGGTCAGCCAGACGGTTATGCCGTACGTAGCCAACGACGAGAATCAGTGCGCCAACCACCATGGTCGTGAACAGCGTCTCCGTCGTTACCGCTGCGGCGCAGGCGATGGACAACGGCTCGATCGCGTAGAGTGCGGCCGCGGAGACGGCGATCCGGGAGTCATTGAACACCCGCTGTGCGAGGACGAACGTCGCGAGCACGGTGAGGCCCGACAGCAGCACGTGCAGCACGATCACGGTCAGCGTGAGGTGCCCCGACATGATGGCCGGAATCAGAAACACGGGAAACCCGGGGGTGCGCTGAAGCTCCGGCTGCCCCAGTCGAGAGAATGCCCCGTGGTTCAGGAGTTCGCGCGCCGGCTCGATGTAGGTTCCTGAGTCCTGTCCGTAGAACGAAGACTCACCCGTTGTCATCCATACACCGACGGCGTACAGCGCACGCAGAACGATGGCGACGGCGACGATCCACAGCACCAGCCGTGTCGCGGGGCGGCGCGATGGCGTCGCCGTGTTCGAGTCGAGTGAGGGAGCGGGGCGGGACTCGGTCATGTGGCTCTGCCGCGAGGTCATGCGGGCCCGCGCCGCCGACGACCGTGCTTCAACGCGGTGACCACCGACCGCCACGCGACCGCCGCGAACGGCGCCGGATCATCCAGCGCGAGCCATGACCCCTCCTCGATCCCCCGCAGCGAACGGATCCATTCGGCAGCACTGAGGCGTCGGTCCCGGTAATACGTCACCGACGAGACGGGATCGAAATTCTCGACGACCCACTTCCGTCCCTCCCGGCTGCGACCGGCGCGCACGGGTTGACCCGTCATGTCCAGGTACATCGCCCGCGCCACGTCCATGCCGAGCGAGTCCACGAACAGGCGAAAGGTCGATCCGATGCGCGGGTTGACGTCCAACAGTTTGTAATCGCCCGTGCGGGCGTCGTACCGATAGCCGATGTCGAGGATCCCACGAAACCCGACAGCCTGCATGAACGCCGTCGTCGTGCGCTCGACGGTCTCGTTCTCGAGACAGATCCCGAGGCTCGTGACGCCGGTGTAGGGCGGATACTGACGAATCTTCTTGCCGGTCAGACCGAACAGGCAGCGCGAGTCGGCGTCGAAGTACCCGTTGAACATCCAGACCGTGTCGGGGCCGCCGGGAATGTACTCCTGCAGCATCAGGTTCGGGTCGTTAGGCGTCTCCATGACGTCGTAGTGCTCGAGCAGCGCACGCGCATCCCGAACGACGACCATGCGCCGAGACGGATCGCGCTGGGCCGCGCGATTCTCGATCGGCTTGAGCATCACGGGGAAGGCCCCCGTGTCCCCGTACGCGATGACATCCGCGCGCGAGACAGGGAACACGGTCTCGGGCGTGGGCACCGCGTAGCGCTTGCACAGGTAATACATCTCGCGCTTGCTCGACAGCGCGCGCACGAGCCCCGCGGGCTGTGACGGAAACCGAAAGGCCTCGTGAAGGTCGGCACCGTGATCGGCGACGAAGAGACAGGTCGTATCGTCGGTCGGGATCAGGATCGGCATCCCGCCAATGCGCCGGCCGAGCTCCATCAGATAGTCGAGCAATTGGTCGGGTCTGGCGGTGTCGAATTGCCAGATCACGTTCTGGCGCCAGTAGCGCGAGCGCGCCGCCGGAGATCGGGCATCGCCGTGCACGCCGTAAACGGGAACGTGCCAGCGGCCAAGACTTCGCGCGATGCCGTGCCCGACGTAGCCGGGCGCCAGCACGACAACCGGAGTCGACTCGTTCACCGATGCGTGATGGCGCTCGTTCGGTCAGACATCGGCAACCGCAGTCCCGCGCCCGGGCTCGTCGTGGCGTGGTGCGCCAGCCCGCTCGATGCGACCCCGGGAGCTTCGATACACCGCCGTCAGGTCGTTGACGTGTGCCGTGATGAACTCGAGATCGTGGTGCTGGCCAGTGCGACGGAGATACGCCGCACTCGCGCCGCGCTCGACCGCGTCGACTGGAACGCCGTCCCACCGTTCGATGACCGCTCGCGTCGTGTCATCCGTCGGGGTGTACCCGGCGCGTACCAGCTCCTGAGCGATCCAGGCGCAGCACAATTGATCCTCATCGCGGAACTCGCCCCGCGACCCGGCGCCGAGGAGGACGACCGCCGAGTGATGCGCGGCAACGTATGACGCCTGGGCCGTCAGATTACGCAGACACGCGACATACACCGCCTCGGCGGCCTCGGCCTCGACAATGAGCCGCGTGCCCGACGTCGAGACGAGAATCATCGGACGCTGGATGTCGGTTCGCGTGGCGATGGCGGCGGGACTGTTGTGAAGGTGGAAGCCATCCGGCATCTCTCCACTCACCTCGCCGACGAGCAACGGATCGCGCAGGCGATCCGCCAGCGCGAACGCTTCGTCGATGGTGGGCACGACGAAGCAGCTACGACCGAGTACGGCAGCGGTGACCACCGTCGTTGTCGCGCGAATGACATCGACGGCGACAATGGCGTCCGCGTGTCGGTAGTGTTTGGCGCGCTCGGGAAAACAGTCGATCGTTACCGTCTTCCCACTGGCCGTCGGTGACCTCCCCACGGAGTCAGCGCGCCTGCGGAGCAACCGGCCGAAGATTCGGCATGGCGAAGGCGTCCGAATGCAGGCCACGCCGGAAGATCTCCACCCGAAGCAGCTCTTCGAGTCGCACGTTGCCCAATCGCACCCGTGCGCCGAAGTGCTCGAGAAACGCGAACTGACTGGCCTTGTTAGGCGCCTCGAAGATCACGGTCTCCAGTCCGAATGCCTCGGCGAATCGATCGACGAAGCCGAGATTCAGTGTCCCTTGCCCATCGAACGCCCCGACATCGAGGGCGCTCTCGCGTGCTTCGACAACGAGCTGCTGCGCGCCTGCCCCGAGCCACACGCGGCCCAGCTCGATGGTCTCGTCGACGGTCACGTCAGTAAACGGTCCTTCATGCTTCTTCCCGAGCTCGAACTGCACCCGCAACCCGCGCTGTGTGGCGAGTTGCACGACAGCGTCCGGACGCATGGAGAGCGTGGTGAAGCCCTCCCCACACTCGATCGTTGTGATCCCCAGGTCGGCACAGAGATCGAGATACGCTTCGAGCTGTCCCTGTGCGGCAGCGATCTCGAACGGGCCACCGCCCGTGACCGTGGCCACGTTGTGTGCGCGCGCTGCCAGAATCTTTCGTCTCGTGGCCTGCTCCTCCGCAATAAGCCAACAGGCCATTGAGATTTTGAGGCTCGCCATGAGATGCGCGCTCTGGGCGAGATGGCTCTCTACCGTCGCGGGATCGTAGCCCGGATCGAACGGGCTGGTGCACGGTGGCGCGTCCGCGACTCCAATCAGTCGGAGAAAGTCGCGGGTACGAAGCGTGCGCGTTCCGTCCGACATTTCGGCCTCGCGTAATGAGCTCACGGATTGTATCTGTGCGCTGGGATCGCGCCGCGGTTTGCGCGTTGATCGAGTGCAAGATATCGCCTCGCACACGTCTGTTCCGAGAATCCGTATGTCAAGGAATGTCTCGCCTCTGACGTCGCCATCAGCACCGGACTCAGCTGCGAGTGCGACTGCGCAGCTGGTCCTGCGAACCGGAGCGTGGTACGGCGACCGTCACATTCACCTCCGCTTGCCATCGACATGGAACGTCGAGCAGCTCGAGCCGTGTCTTGGAGCACCACTCACGGACGATCAGATCGCCGCACAATTCGAGTCGCCGGTCGGCCAGCCACCGATTCGTGAGCTGTGCCGCGGGAAGCGCAGTCCTGTGGTGCTGGTGGATGATCTCAATCGGCCGACGCCCGCATCGCGCGTGCTTCCTCACGTCCTTCGCCATTTCCGCGACGGAGGGATCGACGTCGCGAACGTCGTCATCGTCATCGCGACGGGCACCCATGGGCCGTCTCCCGAGCATGCGCTGATCAGGAAGGTCGGTGCGAGCGTCGCATCATCCTGTCGTGTACACGTGCACGACTGTGAACGCAACGTCGTGCGGATGGGACGGACCTCCTTCGGGACGCCGGTGCTCGTCGACCACTACGTCGCGCGCGGCGATCTCATCATCGGCATTGGTGGACTGTACCCGAATCACACTGCCGGGTTCGGCGGCGGGTCGAAGCTCGCCCTCGGCGTGTTGGGGCACGCATCCATCGCCGGATTGCACTACGGTCACGAGCCAGTGGGATGGGGAACGCTCGACCCGCACAGCACGTTTCGCGCAGACCTGGACGAAGTCGCCGAGATGATCGGTCTCCGCACCAGCATCACGGCGGTGGTCAACGGGGATCGCGAGATCGTGGGTATGCGGTGCGGTGATCCGAGCGCCTACTACGCGGAGCTGGCCCAGGCCACGGCGGAGCAGTTCCGCGCGCCGGCCCCGGCGGCTGATACCGACCTGGTCATCTCGAATGCCTACCCGAGCGATACGTCCCTGACGTTCGTCCGGATGAAGGGCATCGTTCCCCTGACGCTGGCGCCACCTAACGCCTCACGGGTCGTGATCGCCGCGTGCAGCGAGGGCCTCGGCTTTCATGGACTGACGCCCTTCCTCAACGCGCCACCGCTCCATCGCTGGCGCAAGGCGTTTCTGCGTGGGTCGGCGCTGTTGCGGCGGCCGCGGGTGCTCCAGCGCAAGGTGCGCGCACGGGTTGAAGGCGTCGTACGCGCGAAGCGACATGGCGCAGCGCCGGTGGTGCGCAAACCTATCTGGATGTTTCGCCCGTCGGAGCGCGATGCGCTGCCGTTACCAGACCTCGATGGCGGCATGCGCGTGAGTCAGGAGTGGGAGGAGGTGCTCGCCGCAGTCACCACGGAACAGGGCGGCCGGGACGCCCTGAACGTGATGGTGTACCGCTGCGCGCCGCTGCAGTGGGTCCAGCGCGACTGACGGCTTGCCGCAACTCGTTAGGCCCGAGCGTTCTCCTACGGACACATGGAGCGGGTATCGAT
>Ga0105249_10000540_pt1 | contig 34962 bp, 38 predicted proteins | sample KBSS44metaG_FD_81522 | JGI IMG/M metagenome (GOLD analysis project Ga0105249, IMG submission 81522) | Switchgrass rhizosphere microbial communities from Kellogg Biological Station, Michigan, USA - KBS S4-4 metaG | ecosystem: Host-associated > Plants > Roots > Rhizosphere > Soil | place...
ACGCGCAAGAAAACTCATAAGGGGAAAGAGTCCATGCCGAGCGTGGCCAAGAAGCTCGTGGTGGTGCAAAGCAATGAGCCGGCACCGCAAGCTACGCCAATCGAGTCAACGCGACCGGAGGAAATGCGGCTGCTGGAAGCCTTGCTGTTTGCCGCCGGCCAACCGCTGGACGAAGCAATGCTGGCGCGCCGCCTGCCAAACGGCGTGAACGTCAAAGCGGCGCTTGCGCAGCTCAAGGATGAGTACGCCACGCGCGGGGTCAATCTGGTGCGCGTCGGCAAGAAATGGACGTTTCGCACGGCCGTCGACCTTTCTTGGCTGCTGACGAAGCAGATCGTGGAAACCCGCAAGCTTTCACGCGCAGCGATCGAAACGCTTGCGATCGTTGCCTATCATCAGCCGGTCACGCGCGCCGAGATCGAGGAAATTCGTGGCGTGGTGGCGGCGGCGGGCACGCTCGACGTCCTTCTTAAAACCGGGTGGATTCGTCCGCGCGGACGGCGCAAGGCGCCTGGGCGGCCGATCACATACGGAACGACGGACGCATTCCTTTCGCATTTCGGGCTAGAAGAAGTCGGCGACCTGCCGGGCCTCGATGAACTCAAGGGCGCGGGCCTCCTGGAGGGCAATTTGCCTCCCGGTTTCGGCGTCCCGCTTCCATCGGACGACTCGACGTTGCGCGACGACGAAGATCCGCTCGATCCTGGCGACCTCGATCTGGGCCTGGCGCCGCCGGCGTCTCGTTCCGAAAAGTGAACGAGCGCCAGTTAGGGTAAACGACGCCATTTCAAGGGATTGCGCGGCGCTTTGACCGGGCGCGAAGTCCTTGTTTTTGCCCTCTGCGGGGCCTAGTTTCACGTTGAAAACATGGCGGGATGAGCCAAAAGCTCGCCGCTGCGGAGGATTTGCCGATGGGTTCCCTAAGTATATGGCACTGGATCATCGTGCTGTTGGTCGTGATGGTCTTGTTCGGAGGCCGTGGAAAGATTTCATCGCTCATGGGTGACTTCGCCCAGGGCATCAAGGCCTTCAAGAAGGGCATGTCCGAGGACGAGAAAACCGCGGATGCCAAAAGCGAGCCGGTCAAGACGATTGAAGCCGGTGGCAGCGCATCCAAGACCGAAGCTGAGCGTCGCGCCGAGAGCGTGCGCTCCTAATCGTTGCGCTTATGCATAAGGGGGCCGCTGGCTCGACTGTCGCAGCGGCGCTCATGCGTTGGCGTTTCGGAGTTGACTAATCCATGTTCGACATTGGTTGGGGCGAGCTCGTCGTCATCGGCATCGTCGCGCTGATCGCGATCGGGCCGAAAGAGCTGCCGACCGTTCTGCGGACGCTTGGCCAGTATATGGGCAAGGTCCGGCGCATGGCGTCTGAATTCCAGGGCCAGTTCCAGGAGGCGATGCGCGAAGCGGAGTTGGTCGAACTGAAGAAGCAGGCTGAAGACCTGAAAAGTTCGGTAAGCGATCTGGGCAGTTCGGTCAGCGATCTCGGCAAACTTGATCCGCTTGCAGAGACCCAGAAACAGATCGAGAGTGCATTCGACGACGCCGCCAAACCCGAACTGCCGAAGCCTGACTCGTCGGGCGCCGTGGAGACAACTGAAGCCTCTCCACCTGCACCTATCGACGTCGCGCTGCCTGAGCCGAGCGCTCCCGTCAGCGAGAAAGATTTTGCGATCACCGAAGCGCCGCCGCCCAAGCAGGCCGGGGGCAAGGTATGAGCCACGAAGACATCGAGGCCACCAAAGCGCCATTGATGGATCACCTGATCGAGCTGCGCTCGCGGCTGATCAAGGCGCTGCTCGCATTCGGCGTGATGTTCGGAATTTGCTTCGTATTCGCGAAGGACATCTACAATGTTCTGGTATGGCCGTTCGTGTGGGTCGCCGGGCCGGAGAATTCGAAGTTCATCTACACTGCGCTCCTGGAATATTTCATTACACAGTTGAAGCTCGCGATGTTCGGCGCAGCTTTCCTGTCATTTCCTGTGGTCGCAGCACAAATCTATATGTTCGTGGCGCCGGGACTTTATCGTCACGAGCGCAAGGCGTTCCTGCCATACCTGATCGCGACGCCGATTTTCTTCGCGCTTGGCGCAATGCTTGTTTACTTCCTTGTGTTGCCGATGCTGGTGCGTTTCTCGCTCCACATGCAGCAGCCGGGCTCGCCCACCGATGCTTCGATCGCGCTGATGCCGAAAGTCGGCGAATATCTGTCGCTGATGATGGCGCTGGTGCTCGCCTTCGGCGTTGCCTTTCAGCTGCCGGTCGTCCTCACGCTGCTCGGACGCATCGGGGTACTAACGGCCGAGCAACTCAAGGCCAAGCGGCGTTATTTCATTGTCGCCGCCTTTGTGCTGGCCGCCGTGCTGACCCCGCCCGACGTTCTCAGCCAGATGTCGCTCGCTATTCCGCTGCTCATCCTTTACGAGGGCTCGATCTGGTCGGTGCGCTTGGTCGAAAAGAAGGCGCAGGCCGAGGCGGCTGCCAAGGCGGCTACTGAGGCGGCTTCCGCGACCGCAAAGCCGGCAGAATAAACCCTTCCTTCTTGCCGGGGCTCGGCCCGGCACCCTGCTTTAATATTGTTCGGATTCCGACTAAGAAGCCCCGCCATGTACGATATCAAGTGGATTCGCGAGCATCCTGACGCCTTCGACCGTGGCCTGAAACGGCGCGGGCTCGATCCGCTGTCGAAAAAGCTCGTGGCGCTCGACGAAAAGCGGCGTGCAGCCATCACAAAATTCGAGCAGGCGCAGGCCCGCCGTAATGCGGCGTCGAAGGAAATCGGCGATGCGAAAAAGGCGAAGGATGAGGCCAAGGCGGGCAAGCTGATGGCCGAAGTCGCCGAGCTCAAGACCTTGCTGCCGGCGATGGAAGACGAGCAAAAAGCTCTGGGCACCGCACTCGATAAGGAGCTCGCGCAAATCCCGAACGCGCCGCTTGACGACGTGCCGGACGGCGCCGACGCGAGCGGCAACGCCGAGCATCACGTTTTCGGTAAGAAACGCGATTATGCCTTCAAGCCGAAGCAGCATTTCGATCTGGGCGAAGCGCTCGGACAAATGGATTTCGAGCTCGCTGCGAAACTGTCGGGTGCGCGCTTTGTTGTGTTGCAGAAGGGTTTGGCGAGGCTCGAGCGCGCGCTCGGCCAGTTCATGCTCGATGTGCACACAGGCAAGGAGCATGGATACACGGAGGTGAATCCGCCTATCCTTGTTCGCCACGACGTTATGTTTGGGACGGCGCAGCTGCCGAAGTTCGCCGATGATCAGTTCCGGACAACAAATGACTTCTGGCTTATTCCTACTGCCGAGGTGCCGCTCACCAATCTTGTGCGCGAGTCGATCGTCGAGGAAGCCCAGTTGCCGATGCGCCTGACCGCCTGCACGCCATGTTTCCGCGCTGAAGCAGGGGCGGCAGGCAAAGATACGCGCGGGATGATCCGCCAGCACCAGTTCACCAAGGTCGAGCTCGTTTCCATCACGACGCCGGACAAATCGAAGGACGAGCATGAGCGGATGCTTGCCTGCGCGGAAGAGGTGCTGAAGAAACTCGAGCTGCACTACCGCGTCGTCACGCTCTGCACCGGTGACATGGGCTTCGCGGCGCAGAAGACCTACGACATCGAGGTCTGGCTGCCGGGCCAGAATGCCTATCGGGAGATTTCATCCTGCTCCAACTGCGGCGAATTCCAGGCCCGCCGCATGAATGCGCGCTACCGCACGAAGGATGGCGTCAAACACGTGCATACATTAAACGGCTCCGGCGTCGCCGTCGGACGCGCATTGATTGCTGTGATGGAAACCTATCAGCAGGAGAACGGCTCGATCGCTGTGCCATCCGCGCTGGCACCTTACATGGGCGGCCTGAAAACGATTGAGCGGACGTAATGCGTATTCTCATAACGAACGACGACGGCATTCACTCGCCGGGGCTAGCGGCCTGCCTCGAAATTGCCCGCGCTCTTTCTGATGAAGTGTGGATCGTTGCACCGGAAATCGATCAGTCCGGCGTGTCGCATTCACTTTCGCTGAACGATCCGTTGCGCATGCGCGAGGTCGGCGAGCGTCATTTCGCCGTCAAGGGCACGCCAACCGATTGCGTCATTATGGGGGTGCGGCATCTGATGAAAGAGAAAGCCGATCTTGTGCTGTCGGGGGTCAATCGCGGCCGCAATTGTGCTGAAGACGTCACCTATTCCGGCACTGTCGCAGGCGCGATGGAAGGCACCGTGCTCGGCATTCCATCATTTGCGCTCTCGCAGGCCTATGCGTTTACGACGAAACACAATCCCTTTTGGGAAACTGCGATTAAGCACGCGCCCGATCTTATCAAGCGTGTGCTGAAGGCTGGGATGCCGCGAGACGTTCTCGTCAATGTCAACTTTCCGGATTGCCAGCCCGAACAGGTCGCGGGCGTTGCCGTCACCGTGCAGGGCAAGCGCGATCAGGAACTTTTACGCATCGATGCGCGCCACGACGGACGTGGAAATCCCTACTATTGGATCGCCTTCGCGCGTGGTGGCGTTTCTGGTGCGTCGCCAGGCAGCGATCTGGCTGCTTTGACGGAAAACCGTATTGCGCTCACACCGCTGCGGCTCGATCTCACCGATGAACCCTTTATGACGAAGCTGGCACAGGTCTTCGACTAGGCCAGCAACCCGGCGAGCGTTGATTTCAGCTGTTCTGCCTGAAAAGGTTTCTGCAGGGCAGGGCGACCGCGATAGGGCTCCGGCAGGCTGCGCTCGCCATAGCCGGTGACGAACACGAAAGGCAGGCCGCGCTTGGTCAGGATATCCGCGACCGGATAAATCTCCTGGCCGTCGAGATTGACGTCGAGGATGGCCGCGCTGAAGTCACCGTCGGCCGCGATCTGCCGTGCCTCGGACAATGTGCCGACTGCTGCAGCGATCCCATAGCCAAGGTCGTCCAGCATGTCCTCGAGCAGCATGCGAATCAAATATTCGTCCTCAACCACGAGAAGGCGTGGCATTGCCGAGGAATTGGTCATTGCTGATCTCCCGCCTTGCAACTCATCGCGGGCCGCCGGGTTCCATCGGCTCCTGCAACACGAGCAGCGAGCTTAGCTCAATTTCCAGCAAACATGGTAATAGTGCCGGTAAAGGGGCCCGAACGTGACAAAAAGACCACGCAGTCAGCAGGGTGATGATCATATGGAGTTCCTGCTGACCCTGCGTCGGCGCGGAATTGCCGACCAGGCTGTGCTGCGCGCGATGGACGAAGTGCCGCGCGAATATTTCGTTGAGACCGCCTTTGTGGGCACCGCTTACGCTGATCGGGCTCTGCCGATCGCATGCGGTCAGACCATCAGCCAGCCTTATGTTGTGGCCTACATGACAGAGCAGCTCAACGTGAGCTCGACCCATCGTGTCCTGGAGATCGGCACGGGCTCAGGCTATCAGGCGGCCATACTGTCGCGTCTGGCGCGCGAGGTCGTGACGATCGAGCGCTATCGCACGCTCGCGGACCAGGCACGCGATCGTCTCAAGGCGCTTGGCTATGACAATGTCGAGATCGTTGCCGGCGACGGCTTTGCCGGAATGCCGGAGCGGGCCCCTTATGATCGCATCATCGTCACTGCCGCGGCGGAGACGGTACCGGAGACGTTGATGGACCAACTTGCCGATGACGGCCTCATGATCCTGCCACTCGGCTCGCATGAGGGATCTCAACACATTATCAAGCTTACCAAGTCGCAAACGGGAACTCAGCGGGAAAACCTCATTCCGGTCCGTTTTGTGCCGATGCTTCCAGGGCAGGCAAAGGAATTGTAGTTGTCCGGGCCGTTTGCGCGGGGGGTCACCGCGACATTTTTGTCCGCCCAAATTTCATCGGTAGCAGCTCGTTAATTCTTAAACGCTTGTTTACTCGCGGCTGGTTTATTCGAACTCTACATTTTCTGTGTACGAGTGAGTAACCACATGCCGCGCCCAATGGTGGAGTCTCGCCCGCTTTCGTGGCCGCGCCTCGCAGTTCTCGCGCTGGTAGGTGTATCCGCCGCCGGTTGTTCGGACTCCGCGCGCTTCGACTCCAGTTCCTACACGACTGATCGTCCGCCACAGAACGTGGCCGCCGCAACACCGACGTACTCAGGGGCCGGCCGTGTCGAGGCCCAACCTCTGCCGGCGCCGAGCCAGCCGGCGACCGTCGCAGCGGCGCCCGCACCGACATATACACCGGCGGCATACACGCCGAGCTCCGGCGGTCAATATTCCGATGTGACGGGGTCGGCTTCCGGTCATTGGACCTGGAACGGCGGTGCACCGGTGACGGTCGGCTACGGCGAGACGGTCGAGAGCATCGCGCGCAAGCACGGCGTGCCGGTGACTGCCCTTATGCAGACCAACGGCATCCGTGAACCGGGCCAGATCAGGCCGGGTCAGCGGCTGGTCATCCCGCGCTACGTATCGACTTCGCCGAAAAGCGCGCCGACATACGCCGCGCAGCCCAAGGCGGGTGGAAGCGTTCACGTGGTAAAGGCGGGTGACACGCTCATGAGCATCTCCCGCGGCACGGGTGTTACGGTGGCCGCGCTTGCCAAAACCAATCACATTGATTCTTCCAAGAAACTGAGCGTCGGTGACCGGCTGACCATTCCGCAGGGTGGTCATCAGGTCGCAGCCGCCCAACCGTCTGCAGCTCCCAAGGTCGCGGAGATTCGCACTGCTCCCGCTGAGAAGAAGATCAAGGTTGCGAGCGCTGCGCCTGCGCAGACCGTGCATGTCGCCAAGGAAGAGCCACAGACGACCGAAACGGTCGTCAAAGCTGCGGAGCCAAGCGGGGCCATGCCGTCGTTTCGCTGGCCCGCTCGCGGCCGCGTCATTGCCGGTTTCGGCAGCAAGCCGAACGGCACGCAGAATGACGGTATCAATCTCGCCGTTCCCGAAGGGACGCCCATCAAGGCGGCCGATGACGGCGTCGTTGCCTACGCCGGCAACGAGCTCAAGGGCTACGGTAATCTCGTTTTGATCCGTCACTCGAATGGATATGTGTCCGCCTATGCGCATGCGCGCGAGTTGCTCGTCAAGCGCGGCGACACGATCAAGCGGGGACAGGTGATTGCACATGCCGGACAGACCGGCAACGTGACATCCCCGCAGTTGCACTTCGAGATCCGGAAAGGATCGACTCCGGTCGATCCGACGCAGTTCCTCGGCGGCGCCTAATTTTTCAGCGCGACGCCGAGGCGCCCGGCGAGATCCTGCACGAATTGCCACGCCACGCGACCTGAGCGCGAGCCGCGCGTCGTCGACCATTCCAAGGCCTCACGATGCAGGGCCTCGCCGCGAGCGGGAACCTTGTAGTGTGCGACATAGCCGTCGACCATCGCGAGATATTCGTCCTGGCTGCAGCGATGGAAACCGAGCCATAGGCCGAACCGATCCGACAACGAAACCTTTTCTTCCACGGTTTCGCCGGGGTTGATCGCCGTCGAGCGCTCATTCTCCATCATGTCGCGCGACATGAGATGCCTGCGGTTCGACGTGGCGTAAAAAATCACGTTGTCCGGCCGCCCTTCGATACCGCCTTCAAGTACTGCTTTAAGAGACTTGTAGGTCGTGTCCTCGGCGTCGAAAGAAAGATCGTCGCAAAACACGATGAAACGGTGCGGGGAGCCTCGTGTAAGCGCCATCAGGGCTGGGAGACTGTCGATGTCTTCCCGGTGGATCTCGATCAGTTTGAGTGGCCGCGCGCTTTTTCCGTTGCCCAAGTCGGCATTGACGCCCGCGTGGGTAGCTTTGACGAGCGAGGACTTTCCCATGCCGCGGGCGCCCCACAGCAGGGCATTGTTGGCCGGAAGACCCTTGGCAAACCGCTCGGTATTTTCGACCAGCACGTCGCGAACGCGGTCGATACCCTTGAGAAGGGACATCTCGACGCGGTTGACGCGCGCCACCGGAGCGAGCCGCCCGTCGGGATGCCAGATGAAGGCGTCGGCGGCGTCGAAATCGGCGGCAGCCGCGCGGCGCGGCGCCAAGCGTTCAAGCGCAGTCGCGATACGTTCGAGGACGTCGCCGGGGGCCTCGCTGTTGGCCGCGCGTTGCGATTTTGGCGCTGACCTGCGCGGCGGTTTTGACTTCGTTTTGGCCATTGGGTTGGTTCCGGAAATTCGGGCTGCTCTTAGCGGGGCGGCGTTGGCCAAGCAAGCGGCCCTGGGACAAAATGGCCGCAAATGGCCCATTTTTACGGGCTAACCATCGTTGCAATTGGGCGGGCGGCCGCTATAGTCCCGCGAAAATCGAGCGCCGCCGGGCGCCGGGAAACCTTGCAAGGAACACGCTTCAATGTTCATAACGCCTGCGTTTGCGCAAGGCTCGCTGTTCGGCGGAGCAGGTGGCGAGGGTGGCATGCTGGTGTCGCTGCTCCCGTTCGCGCTGATTTTCGTCATCATGTATTTCCTGATCCTTCGGCCGCAGCAGAAGCGGGTGAAGCAGCATCAGGAAATGGTCAAGAATGTGCGGCGGGGGGACACTGTCGTCACCAATGGCGGCCTGATCGGCAAGGTCACCAAAGTGATCGACGACGATCAGCTTGAAATTGAAATTGCGGACGACGTGCGCATCCGTCAAATGCGGCAGATGGTCACCGACGTCCGCGCCAAAGGTGAACCTGTCAAGGAAGGGGCCACAGCCAGCTGAAGCCGGTGGCCGTGGCCTTTAAGCCGCAAGTCGGGACGTCATGCTTTATTTCACGCGGTGGAAGGCGACGGCGATTGTCCTGACGGCGCTTATCGTCTGCCTGTTTGCCGTTCCCAATTTCCTGCCTGAGAAGATGGTGCAGAGTTGGCCCAAATGGGCGCAGCGCCATGTGGTCCTTGGTCTGGATCTTCAGGGCGGTTCGCACATTTTGCTTGAAGTCGACAGCGCCGCGGTCCGGAAGGAAAAGCTCGAGGTTGTGCGCGATGACGTCCGCCGCGTACTGCGCGATGCGCGAGTCGGCTATACGGGCCTTGTCATCCGCGGCACCAGTGTCGAGGTGCGCATTCGCGAGGGCAGCAATTTCGACCAGGCCGTTGATAAGCTTCGTGAACTATCTCAACCTCTCGGCGGAATACTTAACACCACGGGCCAGCGGAGCCTCGATGTAAGAACCGAACCCGGTAATCTGGTTCGGCTGACCGTTACCGAGCCGGCTCTTGTTGAGCGGATCCGCCAGTCGGTCGAACAGTCAATTCAGATCATCGAACGGCGGGTCAACGAACTTGGAACTGTCGAGCCGCTTATCCAGCGGCAAGGGGCCGATCGGATTCTCGTGCAGGTCCCGGGTCTGCAGGACCCGACGAGACTGAAGGAATTGCTCGGCAAGACAGCCAAACTCGATTTCCGCATGGTGGACGTATCGATCCCGGCTGAGCAGGCGCTGCAAGGGCGGGTGCCACCCGACTCCGAAATTCTTTACAGCTCCACACAGCCGCGGACACCTTATTTGGTCGAAAAGCGGATCCTTGTCTCTGGCGGCGATCTCACCGATGCGCAACCCGGCTTCGACCAACGCACAAGCGAGCCGGTCGTCAATTTCCGTTTCAACACATCCGGTGCGCGCAAGTTCGCGCAAGTGACGCAGGAGAATGTCGGCAAGCCGTTTGCGATCATCCTTGACAATCAGGTGATTTCGGCACCGGTCATTCGCGAGCCTATTCTTGGAGGATCCGGCCAGATTTCTGGCAGCTTTACGGTCGAGAGCGCCAATGACCTTGCTATTCTGCTGCGCGCGGGTGCGTTGCCGGCACCGCTGACAATCATCGAAGAACGCACGGTCGGCCCTGGGCTCGGGCAGGATTCGATCGCCAAGGGCAAGCTCTCATCTTATGTCGGTGCCGCCATGGTGATTATCTTTATGCTTGTCACTTACGGGCTATTCGGCCTGTTTGCGAACGTTGCGGTGGCAATCAACGTCGCCATGATCTTCGGCATCCTGTCGCTGCTCAATGCGACGCTGACGCTGCCCGGCATTGCCGGCATCGTGCTCACGGTGGGCATCGCCGTCGATTCCAACGTTCTGATCTATGAGCGCATACGCGAGGAAGTGCGCGGCGGGCGGACACCGATCAACGCGATCGATGCAGGGTTCACCCGCGCGCTTGCGACCATTCTGGACTCAAACATCACGACCTTCATCGCCGCTGCGGTGCTGTTCTATATCGGCACCGGCCCGGTCCGCGGCTTCGCGGTGACCCTCGGCATCGGCATTATCACAACGGTCTTTACGGCGTTCACCCTGACGCGGCTGATCGTTGCCTATTGGGTGCGCTGGCGGCGCCCGCAACGCGTACCCATCTGAGGACCCCGCGCCGTGCGCCTGCTTCGCATCGTCCCTGACGACACCAAATTCGACTTTATGCGCTTCCGGCGCATCAGTTTTCCAATGTCGGCGCTGCTGTCGATCATTGCGATTTCGCTTTATTTCTTTCACGGACTGAACTTCGGCATCGATTTCAAGGGCGGCACTTTGATGGAGGTGCAGTCGAAAGTTGGCGACGCCGATCTTGCGAAAATGCGCGCCACGCTCGGAGCGCTGGGTCTGGGCGAGGTGCAACTGCAGCAGTTCGGGGCGCCGAACGACGTGCTGATCAGGATTGCAGAGCAGCCGGGCGGGGAAACCGCACAGCAGGAAGCAGTCCGCAAGGTGCGTGGCGCCCTTGGCGACCAGGTTGAGTATCGGCGCGTCGAGGTCGTTGGGCCTCGCGTTTCCGGGGAGCTGTTGTCGTACGGCGTCGTCGGTCTCATGCTCGCTATCGTCGGGATCCTGATCTACCTGTGGTTCCGGTTCGAATGGCAGTTTGCGCTCGGCGCAATGATCGCCAACGTGCACGACATTGTGCTCACGATCGGCTTTATGTCGGTTACCCAGATCGATTTCGATCTCACCAGCATCGCCGCGCTGCTTACGATTCTCGGCTATTCGCTCAACGACACGGTCGTCATCTATGACCGTATCCGCGAGATGCTGCGCCGGTATCGCAAGATGCCGATGCCGGATTTGCTCAACGCCTCGGTCAACCAGACCCTGTCGCGGTCCGTCATCACGCACGTCACCGTGTCGCTGGCGTTGCTTGCGCTGCTACTTTTCGGCGGGCAGGCGATCCACAGCTTCACCGCCACCATGATGTTCGGCGTGGTGCTGGTCGGCACCTACACCTCGGTGTTTATCGCGTCGCCGATCCTGATCTACCTCGGCGTCGGTACCGGCCGGGATTCCCTCAGCGCTCCTGACCGGGATAAGTAATGGCGTCTGGCGCCAGCGCCGATGCGCCGCATTTGCCGCAGCCTGCGCCGATCGATGCCTATGGCGATGGCGGATTCCGCTTTGGCGGGATGTCGCATCGAGGCTCGCTGCTTTGCCTTCCCGATGGCATATGGGCTTGGCCGGTCGGCGACCCAAAACAATTGAATGAGGACGCGCTCGCGGCCGTGTTCGACCGGGCGCAGACCCTCGATTTCTTCCTGATCGGGGCCGGCCGCGATCCTTGGCCGCTGCCCGAGGTTTTGCGCCAACGCTTCCGCGCTCTGGCGCTATCGGTCGATACGATGCCGACCGGCGCGGCCGTGCGCACCTACAACATCCTTTTGGCTGAAAACCGCCGCGTCGGTGCGGGGCTGATCGCCGTCGCGTAACTCACACGTTAGACTCTTCCGGATGAACGAGAACGACAAATATTGCGCGGCGTTGGTGCGCGAGGCCGACCGCGACAGGTATCTCGCGGCATTGTTTGCACCGGCGGACCGGCGCGGCGCGCTGTTCTCGCTGTATGCATTCGACATCGAAATTTCCCGCATTCGAGACCTCGCGCGTGAACCGATGCCTGGTGAGATCAGACTGCAGTGGTGGCGCGAGGTGCTAGAGGGCGTGCGCGCGGGGGAGGCGGCGGCAAATCCGGTCGCGGGGCCCCTGCTTGCGACGCTGGCGCGGCACCGCCTGCCCGTGGCAAAGCTCACTGATCTGGTCGAAGCGCGCCGTTTCGACATCTACGATGACCCGATGCCGACATTGGCGGCCCTTCAATCTTATGCGTCAAACACCGCGGGCACGATTTTTGATTGCGCGACAAGGATCCTTGGTGAGACTTCGGAGGAAAATGCTGTCGAAGCCGGACAGGTGCAGATGATCGCAAATGTGATCACTTTGCTGCCGCGTCACGCCGCGCGCCGCCAGTTATTTTTGCCCCTGGACATGCTCCGGCAGTACGGCGCCGGACCAGACGATGTCCATGCCATGAGGGCGAGCCCCGAATTGCGCACGGTTCTTGCCGAACTTCGTCTCCGCGCCCGCCGCCATCTCACGCGTCTTGCAGCGATGAGTGCTGATATCCCGGAGAAAATATGGCCGGCATTTCTGTCGTTGGCGTCACTCCGGCCATGGTTGAACGCAATGGAGCGCACTGACTATCAACCATTTCAGCCGCCCGAACTGCCGGCCTGGAGGGCGCAGTGGCGCATCTGGTGGGCGGCGAAATCGCTAGAACGGATCAGCCGCTAATCACTCGGCGGCTACCGCCGCGGCGTTGTCGATCCAGCGATCGAGATCGGCGAGCGCACGGGTGGTGAGTGCGCTTTTGCGTGCCAGAGCTTTCGCCGTCGAGCGGCCAAGCTTGCTCTTGCGGTCGAAAATCGGCGGCTCCACCAGAGCCGGAAACAGGCCGAAATTTACGTTCATCGGCTGGAACGACGATGGGCCGGCATCGATGGTTTCAATATGACCGCCGGTAATATGCGTGAGCAGCGCACCGTGCGCGGTGGTTGGCGGCGGGATGGCGATCGCTTCCCCGCGCCATTCGGCGCCGGCGAAACGGCCTGCGAGCAGGCCGATCGCGGCGGATTCCACGTAGCCTTCGCAGCCGGTGATCTGTCCTGCAAAACGCCAGCGTCTGTTGGCCCTTAGCCGTAATGTCTCATCAAGCAGTTTTGGTGAGTTGAGAAATGTGTTCCGGTGCAGCCCGCCGAGACGCGCGAATTCGGCATTCTGCAGGCCCGGAATGATGCGGAACACGCGCGCCTGCTCCCCGTGCTTGAGCTTGGTCTGGAAGCCGACCATGTTGAACAAAGTGCCAAGTTTGTTGTCCTGGCGTAGTTGGACCACGGCGTAAGCCTTTTCACCCGGACGGTGCGGATTTGTGAGGCCGAACGGTTTCATGGGCCCATGCCGCAGCGTTTCGGGGCCGCGCTCGGCCATCACCTCGATCGGCAGGCAGCCGTCGAAATAGGGCGTGGAAGCCTCCCATTCATGGAAACTGGTCTTGTCGGCGGCGAGCAAGGCCGCAATGAAAGCTTCATACTGTTCGCGGGTCAGCGGGCAATTGATGTAGTCGGCTCCGGATCCGCCGGGACCGGATTTGTCATAGCGCGACTGGAACCAGGCCTGATTGAGATCGATGCTGTCGCGATGGACGATCGGCGCGATCGCGTCGAAAAACGCGAGCTGCTGTTCGCCCGTCAACCGCCCGATTTCTATTGCGAGGCCGGGGGACGTCAGCGGCCCGGTCGCGATGATGACGTTGTCCCAGTCGTCAGGAGGTAAGGTGATTTCTCCGCGCTTGAGCTCAATAAATGGATGAGCAGAAATAGCCGCCGACACAGCCTCGGAAAATCCGTCACGGTCAACTGCCAGGGCGCCTCCCGCCGGCACCTGATTCGAATCGGCGGCGCGCATAATGAGCGAACCGAGGCGGCGCATTTCCTCATGCAGCAAGCCGACCGCGTTGTGTTCTGCGTCGTCGGAACGAAACGAATTCGAGCAGACGAGTTCGGCGCAGCGATCAGTCTTGTGAACAGGCGTGGTCCGCTCCGGGCGCATTTCATGCAGCACGACGGCGACGCCTGCTTGCGCAAGCTGCCACGCCGCCTCCGAGCCCGCGAGGCCGCTGCCGATAATGTGAACGGCTTTTATTTGACGCGCTGTCATCCGGTGATGCATAGGCCCATGAGAGTTGCGCTGCAACGGCGGTAAGGGGTTCCGGATGCGTCTGAAAGTAACGCTTTATGTTGCCGGTTGTGTTGCGCTTATGGCGAGCGCCTCGATCGCAACCGGCGCAACGAGACCCCGCGTTGTGGCTGCGACCTTCGCGGAATATTCCGTCGTTCCGCCGACCCCGGCTAGTGTTTTCGTCTGCCACGGCTTCGGCTGTAAATATCGCGTTGAAATTGACCTGACCACAGGTGACCGCGCCAAGCTTGCGCAATTTCTGGCGCCAGGACGCGCCTCGGCCGCAGCCGAACGCAAGGCCGTGGCGGCTGCGGGCGCGTGGTTCGACAAGCGCGTCGGCCCGGTCGCCGGCACGGCAAACCATGTGGCGCGTGCCGGCATGAAATACATGTTCGACACACACCAGTTTGATTGCATCGACACCAGCCGCAATACGACAAGCTTGCTGATGGTGCTCGATCAGCTCGGTTTGCTTCGTTATCACGATGTCGATGAGCCGGAAGCGCGCGGTTATATGGTCGACGGACGGCCCCCACATGCAACCGCAGTGCTTGTCGAGCGGGCAACCGGGAAGAAGTGGTCGATCGACTCCTGGACCGTCGGTTATGGGCAGGCGCTCGAGGTCATGCCTTTGGAGCGCTGGAAGGATCTCGACTAGTTCGGGCCTGCACCCTCATAACGAAACGCCCGCGGAAACCCGCGGGCGTTTCGTTATTAGACGAGCGTCTTGCGCGGTTAGCTGCGGTGCGCAGCGTTCCAGGCAACGCGCGGAATGTCCGAGCGGCTGATACCGATATCGGCCAGCTCGCGGTCGCCCAGGCGCGACAGTTCGTTGATGCTTCGGTTGTATCGCTTCCACTCCTGGATGAAGCGGACGAGTGCGGCAATCATGGCGGTCCTTCTTTCCTTGGGTCCGGCTCTGTGCCGGTCGATTGTTCGAAAGGAACATAGGGATGTTCGCGCGCATGAAAAGCAACATTGTTGCGCCGCAGCTACGCCAAAAGTGCATAGCTTAAGTTACAGTTTTTAAAGGAGTAATCTTTCCTTTACCACCATAGATCGGGCAAAACGTTGCGTGATCATGTTGCAGCGCAACGAAGGCTGCCAATGGCGGGCGTTTGTGTAGATTGCCAGCGCATAGATTGGTGGAAGCGGTCATGAATCCGTACGTCTGGCTCTGAGGATCCGCGGATCTTGTCGTCAGCATTGCACCGGCCCCCCGATCGCCGCGTCGTCATCACCGCGCTGGGCATTGGCCAGATTCTGGCCTGGGGCACCTCGTTCTATTTTCCGGCGGTGTTTGCCGAGCCGATCGCCGCCGAAACCGGCTGGTCGCTCGGTTACGTGGTCGCCGGCACCTCGCTCGGGCTTCTGGTTGCCGGCCTGATTTCCCCGCAGGTCGGTCGCATCATCGACAAACGCGGTGGGCGGCCGGTGCTGCTCGTGAGTTCGCTTTGCTATGCGGCGGGGCTTGCCGGTATCGGCGCTGCGCCCGCGCTGCCGGTGTATCTCGCCTCTTGGGTGCTGATCGGCCTCGGCATGGGCACCGGCCTTTACGACGCGGTTTTCGCCGCGCTCGGCCGCATGTACGGCAGTGAGGCGCGCACGCCGATCACCAATCTCACGCTGTTCGGCGGATTTGCCAGCACCGTCTGCTGGCCGCTCAGCGCCTTCATGATCGAGCATGTCGGCTGGCGCGCGGCCTGCTTTGTCTATGCCGGCCTGCATCTGTTTCTGGTCATGCCACTGCAGATGGCCGTTGTCCGCGCAGTGCCCGGCACCGGAACGGCCAGCGCAAGTGAACAGCGCGACGCCAGGAAAACCTCGCCGATCCACAATGAAATGCTGATTTTCACGCTGCTCGCTGCCGTGCTGTCAATTGCGGCGGGCATTGGTTCGATCGTGGTCGTGCACCTGTTGATTTTCCTGCAGGCGAGGGGGCTCGATTTCGCCGTGGCTGTCAGCCTCGGCACGCTCTTCGGTCCGGCCCAGGTCGGGGCGCGCATTGTCGAGCGCCTGTTCGGCAGCCGCTATCATCCGGTCTGGACCATGATCGCGTCGTGCGCGTTGATGGCCACGGGCCTTGTGATGTTGTACGGCGCGGTACCCGCGCTGCTGATCGTCATTCTGCTGTACGGCGCGGGATACGGAATCTCATGGATCGGCCGCGGCACGCTGCCGCTCGCTTTGTTCGGGCCGGTGCGGTTTCCGCGCCTGATGGGCAAGCTCGCGTTTCCGAGCCTGATCATCCAGGCTTTAGCGCCGTCCGCGGGGGCTTTGCTGATTGAGTCACGCGGCGTGAACGCCACAATCGGTGTGCTGACGCTGCTAGCGCTGATCAATGTCGCCCTGATCGGCGCACTCTGGTGGCTCTGCCGCAAACCATCTACTGATGGATGAACGTTGCTGCCTGGGCGGCGTTGGTCTCGTCCTCGCTCTGCGCGACGCTCAGCGACACGGCGAGGCCGAGCAGCATGAGAGCAAAGACACTGATGGCAAAGCGAATGAGCAGCATGGCAGGTATTGCATCCGAAAGAATGATTGCAGAAAGCCCAGAAAGCCATTGAACAAGGCGAGGTGCGTGGAGCAAAAACTGCAGGACGCTGCCCAAGCCCAACCGCCGGTCCAATAACGCGCAGAGCTGTAAAATGTTGCCGCTGCAGATGCTTTATTTTGAGGACCTCTCGGTCGGCATGACCGAGATGCTTAAGAAGACCATCGATTCCTCCGACGTGGTCGGCTTTGCCGCGGTCACCGGCGACCGCAATCCGATCCATCTGTCAGAGCATTTTGCGGCCAAAACGCCGTTCGGCACGCGCATTGCCCACGGACTCTACACGGCAAGCCTGATTTCGGCCGTGCTCGGCACGCGGCTGCCCGGTCCCGGCGCCGTTTACATTTCGCAAACCCTGAATTTCCGTGCACCCGTGAAAATCGGCGACACTGTCGATGTGAGCGTGGAAGTGGTCGAGCTTATTCCCGAGAAGTCGCGCGCGCGGCTGGCGTGCAAATGCTCGGTGGACGGTGAGGTCGTGCTCGACGGCGAGGCCTGGGTCAAAGTTCCGTCGAAACAGTCGACGGGACGGCCGCTGCCGCGCATTTGATTCAATAATCGGTTCAATTTGCCCCCGGTTTGCAAGGAACTTGCAAAGAAAACCTGCGTTACATCAACGTCGCCACGGGATTTGCTGGAAAGAGCAATAGGGAGGACGACAGCAAGATTGGAGACGTTCGCATGCCTATCCATCTGCCTCCAAAAGCCCGCGTCAAAGCGGTCCCCGCGCGCAGACAGGCTGCGATCAATTCGATCGACTGGCTCGGCCTCTGGGCGCTGTCGCTCGGTTTTTGCGCGATCGTTCTTGCAGGCATCGCCTATTTCACGATCGGGGACAACATTGGCGCGTCGAGCATCCTCATGGGCGCGGCTGCAATCATTGCGGTGATCGTTCGTTTCGGCGCGGATCGCGACCAAGCACGTGACGGAAATTGATGCAGGTAGCGCACCCGAAGCGGGCACACCCAACACCTTCGTAACGTGGATCCTACAGACCGGGCTTCAGACCGAAAACGCAGCGGCGCGATCCGTCGGGTCTGCGGCAGATCGTGAGCTGGCCGTCGGGCGGTGCGATCGGCATGGCCTCGTCGAACGGCACAAGCTCGCCTTCGACCATCCAGCCCGACGCGGTGGACGACGTGCGGGTGTAGCTCTTGCAGTCGTAGTCGCCGCAGCACCATTCGCCGGCGCCGTTCTTGAAGCCGCCGCGATTGATCCAGTTGTCGTGTGCGAACGCGTTATCGGTGACGAGTAGTGCAGGCACGAGAACAAGCAGTGAGCGTAACAAAGCTCGCGACATCGGTGGCCTCCATAAAAATCCCCGCGCGCAGCCTCACCGTGGTCTGTTACTGCTCCTCCTCCGCTTTTTTCGTAATAGTTTGCCGCGTGATTTTGTTCCGTTGCGGCGAAACGTTTGCACGCAAGCTCGTATTCGTACGTGACGAATCAAGGCGACTCAAAAATGGTACCACGCACATGCGATTCGATACGTTAATTGGGCGTAGCAATAGCGGGCGTAAAACAGCCGTATAATTTGGGGGAACCATGAATTGGCGGCGGTTTGCGCTCAATTTGCGTCGTTTTGGCAACGCGTGTCTGATGCTCGCGCAATGAGCGATCCGGCGACGCATTCCTGGCAATTGTGGCGCGACCGGCGCGGGCGCCTGTCGGTCTTGCGCCTCGCCACGCTTGCGCTCCTGCTGATGCCGCTCACCAAGGCGGTATTCGAAGCGGGTGACATCGCGCACGGCGCGCGACCGCTTAACGAGCTCATTCACCGCGCCGGTTTCTGGGCGCTCGTTTTTCTCGGCGTGACGCTCGCGGTGACGCCGTTCCGCCGCATCTTTCGCTACGGCAATTTGATCGATGTGCGCCGCATGCTTGGCGTCGGAACGTTCTGTTACATCGTCGCGCATCTCGCGCTGTTTTTTGCCGACCAGAGCTACAGCTTCGGCAAGCTATTTCACGAGATCACGCATCGCGTCTATCTGATCATCGGTGCGATCGCGTGGCTTGGGCTTGCGGCGCTCGCCGCGACCTCGACAGACGGCATGGTGCGCCGGCTCGGCGGCCTGCGCTGGCGGCGCCTGCATCAGGCGATCTACGCGATCGCACTGCTTGGGCTGATCCATTATTTCCAACAGACCAAGGCCGACGTAACCGTTCCGACTTTCGCCGCCAGCCTGTTTTTATGGCTGATTGGCTATCGCGTGCTCGCCTGGTGGCAGGACACGAGCGAGCTTTCGACCGTGAGCCTCTTCGGCCTCACGATCGTCGTCTCGCTGCTCACGTTTGCGGCGGAGGCGATTGGCATCGGCATCGCGTTTCACGTTTCGCCGCTGCGCGTGCTCGATACGGTGTTCGATTTCGACGCCGGCATCAGGCCGGGATGGCAGGTGCTCGCGGCCGGACTGATTGTTGTCGCCACTGACGCGATTATGGCGCGCGGCAAAGATCACGGCGCGCCCGCACGCGAAGTCGCGGTTGAATAGTTCCGGACGCGCTTGGTTTATCTAGGCTGCGAACTGATGGACGGTGCCTGCGAACAGCACGTTCACCAGCGTCTACGATTGCGTCAGATCCGCATATTCGGAGTGACGTTCGATATAGGCCTTGGCGAAGGGGCAAAGCGGTTTCACCTTTAGGCCCTCCGCGCGCGCGGTGTTGAGCACGCCGCGGATCAGCGCCGAGCCAATGCCGCGGCCGCCAAGCTCCTTCGGCACCTCCGTATGCATGATGGTGAGCAGGCCGTCGGCGCGCTTGTATTCCGAAAAGGCGATGTGGCCGTCGGTATTGAGCTCGAAGCGGTGAAGCTTGCTGTTGTCGCGAACATCATTCGACATGATAATTTCTCTGGTCACGTTCTCTACACATTCATGCGTCTAATTGTAGTTCAATTGTCCTCGCCAATTTTGCAAGGTGCCCCATGCCGAATATCACGCTTTACCATGCCTCGCCGTCGCGCTCCTCCATTGTATTGTGGATGCTGGAGGAAGTCGGGCAGCCTTACGACATCAAGCTCATCCGGCTGAGCGCCGGCGACAATCTCAAGCCCGATTATCTCGCGGTCAACCCGATGGGAAAGGTGCCGTCGCTCAAGCATGGCGATACGGTGATCACGGAAGGCGCGGCGATCTGCACATACCTCGCGGACGAATTTCCGGACAGGAAGTTGAACGTGCCCGTCGGCAATACGCGGCGCGGCGAATATCTCAAGTGGCTGTTCTTCGGTCCGAGCGTGATCGAGCCGGCGATGACCGACCGCGCTTTTCCACGCAAGGAAAACCCGCGCGCCGCCGCGCTCGGCTGGCGCGATTTCGACACCGTGCTCGACATCGTGAGCAAGGCACTGGCGAAAGGCCCAAATCTGATGGGCGAGCAGTTCACCGCCGCCGATGTCGTGATCGGCTCCGGCCTTCGCTACGGCATGATGTTCAAGCTCATTCCCGAGCGGAAGGAGTTTCAGGATTATATCGCGCGCATTGCGCAACGGCCCGCTGCAAAGCGCGCGCAGGAGAAGGACAAGGAATTGTCGGCGCAGGCGGCCTAACCGGCCTGTTTCCGGTAGCGCAGGACCGAGGCGACCAGTCCCCACACGATCAGGATTACGGCCGGCCAGAACGTGAAAAAGGCGAGCAGGCCAGGACCGATTGGGTTGGGATTGGGGTCGCTGGTGAGTCCGAGCTCGGCTGCCAAAACGATCAGAAGCAGCGGCCCTGTGCCAAGGACGAGCAACGCAAGGCCGATCCAGAACACGACCGTGAGCTTGAATTGCTGCGGCGAATCCATGACGGCGCAGTCTAGCCGCCGTCCGGCTTGCCGTCGCTATGCCAATGTCGTCGTGCGGGGATAAGCGAATAACTTTGTGCAACTTTACGGGCGCCTTCCGCAGCCGCTCGTTGCCGCCGCGCAGATCGTCGAGGCGTCAGAACCGATCGCCTACACGCGGTAAGCGACGTGATGCCGGTGTGTAAAAAAATTTTTACTCGTTGCTGCATGAAGGGCGCTTGGTTCTTTTTACCCATCCGCCGTGTGGCAGCAAAAGTGAACCGATCATTTCCCGCTGCGTGAGACAACCGCAGGTTCGCTTGCGTGTCTCAGGCAAAAGTAGGAGGCTTTGCGCTTGTGTACGGGAGGGCGACACAATGATGTTTCGAAAAGCGTTGGCTGCGCTCGTTGTGCTGGTTCTTGTCGGTTACGCAGGCACTGCGTTGGCGCAGCAGAAGGTCCGGATGCAGACCGCTGTGCCATCGGCCAGCATCTATTTCGAGCTACTGAAGCGCTACTCCGACCGGGTCGACAAGATGTCGAACGGGCGCGTGAAGATCGAGGTCCTTCCCGACGGCGCGATCGTGCCGGCCTTCGAGATTTTAGACGCCGTGGACAAGGGCATCGTCGAGGGCGGTTATGCCTGGACGCACTACTGGTCCGGCAAGCATCCGGCCGCCGGCATCTTCTCCAATCCGATGGCGGGAGCGGGCGCGGGCCTCGACCAGCTGTCGCACGTGGCGTGGCTGCTGGAGGGCGGCGGCAACCAACTGTTGGACCGTTTCTACGCGGACATTCTCAAGGTCAATGTCGTGGCGCTGATGGTGCAGCCGATGGGGCCTGATCCGCTCGGCTGGTTCAAGCGGCCGATCAAAGATGTCGCCGACTTCAAGACGATGAAATACCGCGCGCCGCCGGGCATCACCGGCGAAATCTTCAAGGAGATGGGCGTCTCTGCCGTTGCATTGCCGGGCGGCGAAATCGTGCCGGCGGCGCAGCGCGGCACCATCGATGCGGCGGAGTGGATCGGCCCGGCCGATGACCGCAATCTCGGCCTGCATACCATCTGGAAGAACTACTACCTCCAGGGACTGCATCAATCGACCGATATCGGCGAGATCATCTTCAACAAGACCTGGTGGAACAAGCAGCCGGCGGATGTGCAGGAGATCCTCAGGGGCGCGGCGCTTGCGTCGATGATGGAAACCTACGGCTTCAATGTCTGGCGTAACGCTCAGGCGATCATCGAACTGCGCGAAAAGCATGGCGTGCAGATTCTGGACACGCCGAAGGAGTTCTATCCGGAGTTCGTGAGGGCGACCAATATCGTGCTCGACCGCTACGCCGCGAAGGATCCATTCTTCAAGGAAGTGCTCGACAGTCAGCGCAACTTCGCCAAGATTGTTGTGCCGTACTGGACGAAGATCCTCGATCTCTACTCCGAGCTCGGAAACTCGGCACTCAAGAAATAATTCGTCTTCGGAAGCCCGCTTCCGCGGGCTTCCGTCTTCTTTTTGCGCAAGCTGCGGGGCAGGGGGGTCGTACATGACGATGCAGGCATCGCCTGGTCTCGTGCGCGCTGTTAATTTTTTCGACGGGATCAGTCTGTGGTCGGGACGCATCGTCGCCTGGCTCATTTTCCCGATGGTCATGAGCCTCGTGTGGGAAGTGTTTGCGCGCTACGTCTTCAACGCGCCGACCATCTGGGCCTACGACATGACCTACATACTCTACGGCTCGTTTTTCATGCTCGGGTCGGCCTACACGCTGCTGCGTGGCAAGCATATCCGCACGGATAATTTCTACGGTCAGTGGTCGCCGCGACGCCAGGGGCTGGTCGATGCCGTCTGTTACGCCGTTTTCTTCTTTCCGCCGCTGCTCGCGCTTCTCTATGTGACCTGGGATTATTTCTGGGTCTCCTTCATGCGCGGGGAGCGTGTGGTCTCAAGTCCGTGGATGCCGATCATCTATCCGCTGAAATTCACCATGCCGGTGACCTGCATTCTGCTGCTGTTGCAGGGCGTCGCCGAATTTTTGCGGTCATTTCATGCCGCGACGACCGGGGTGTGGCTGCCGCGGCCGTCATTGATGCCGGAGCGGGTGGTGGCCGATGTCTGAGGAATGGATCGGCATTCTGTCTTTGGCGATTTTGTTCGGCGCGATCTTTATCGGCTTTCCGATCGCGTTCACCCTCATCGCGATTGCGCTCGGTGTTGGCCACGTCGCGCTCGGGCCGATCGCGCTCCACCTCATGACCATTCAGTTCTTTGCGGTCATGAAGGAAACCTCGCTCGCGTCCGTGCCGTTTTTTCTGTTCATGGGTTTTCTGCTGGAGCAGTCCGGGCTGATGGAGCGGCTGTTCCGGGGCATCCAGCAGATGCTCGCGACCGTGCGGGGATCGCTTTATCTTGCCGTGCTGATCACCGCCACGATATTCGCCGCGGCCACCGGGATCGTGGGGTCATCTGTGACCTTGCTCGGCGTGATGGCGGCGCCCAGCATGAAACGCAGCGGCTACGATGTGCGCCTGTCGGCAGGCGCAATCACGGCAGGCGGCACGCTTGGCATTCTCATTCCGCCGTCGGTGATGCTCATCGTCATGGGGCCAGTGGTCGGAGTTCCGGCGACCGATCTTTTTGCCGCCGCCGTGATTCCGGGGCTCCTGCTGTCCGGTCTTTATATCGTCTATTGCCTTGCACGCAGCTACATCGATCCCTCGGTCGGTCCCCCGCTCAAGGAAAGCGAGCGGATGACGTCCGCAGTTGCGGTGCTCAAGGAGCTGATACTCGGCGTAATCCCGGTCATCATCGTCATCCTTGCGACGCTTGGCGCCATTCTTTGGGGCATAGCGACGCCTACGGACGCGGGCGCGTGCGGCGCTTTCGTCGTTCTCGTGATGACGCTCGTCTCGCGGACGATGAGCTGGCAGAAGCTCAAGAACTCGGTCTACGCGACGCTCGAAGTGTCCTGCATGATCTTGCTGCTGGTCGCGGCGTCCAATTACTTCGGCGCGGTGTTCTCGCGGCTCGGCTCCGCCAACATGATCGCGGAAGGGCTGCTTAACCTGCCGTTGCCACCGATGCTGATGCTGATCTTAATCCTGATCGTCATCTTCCTTTTGGGCTGGCCGCTCGAGTGGGTGCCGATCGTCCTGATCGTCGTGCCGATCCTTCTACCTCTGGTACAGAAGCTGGGTATCGACCTGATCTGGTTCTGCACGCTCGTCGCGGTCTGCCTGCAGACGGCCTGGCTTTCGCCGCCTGTCGCCTTGTCGGCCTATTTTCTCAAAGGGGTCGTACCGGACTGGAAGCTCACCGACATTTACGCCGGCATGATGCAATTCATGGTATTGCAACTCATCGGGCTGGGACTTGTCCTGCTGTTTCCGCAGCTCGCGCTCTGGCTTCCGGCGGTGCTGCGAGACTGACAACGGACGACATCATTCTTGTTTGCTGCTGATCCAGGCCACGAGCGTTCGAAGGTGGATTTGGCTTTGGCCGTCGGGTCAACTCCGCTCGACGACGCGCTCCAGCTTTTTGCTCAAAATCCAGGAGAGGCCGAGAAATACCACCAGCATCACGACGCCGATGCCCGAAGAAGCGTCGCTCATGAGCTTCTCGGAGACTTGGCCGAAGGCATAGCCCGCTAAGACGACAGTGCAGGACCATAGCCCCGCGGCGAAAAAATTGAGTGCCAGGAAAGTGGACCAGGGCAGGCGCGACATTCCGTATGCAAAGCCCGCGATGCCGCGAATTCCGTGCGGGAAGCGGTGAAATAGGATCATCAGGACGTAATGACGGTCAGCCAGCCGGGCTGCGATCTGCACGGCGCGATCAAGTGTTGGAAAGGACCCAAGCAAGCGGGCGCCATAACGCCGCCCGATCCAGAAGCGGACCACATCGCCGGCGAAGCTGCCGAACCAGCAGACCATGATGAGTGTGGCTAACTGCAGCGCGCCAGAATGCGCAGCGTAGCCCGCAAATAAGGCGAGCAGCAGACTGTGCGAGGCCGCATAGGCGAACATGATGCTGTAGGCTGCATCGCCGTGTTGGCGAATGAGATCGAGGAATGAGGAGAGGTCGGTCGGAAATAGCAATGGGGCCCCACAGGTGTCCTGATGCGAACGTGTCAGCATATCCATTTTGCGTCCGCTATTGGGGGCAATGCTGACATCGCGCGGATTTGTCGCTGTGTCGCCTTGACCGAAGCGGACATTTCGACCGGAAGCGAGACGGGCTTGAATGGTCCCACAAGAACGGGCTTGGCTGCCGGCCGCTGGTGAGCTGCGCCTGATATAGTCCCGAATGATCGCCTCGTATTGAGTCGGTAACGTCGAATCTGGGCCGACCGCCTGAGCAATGGACCTGATCAACACCATCTCCGTCTGGCTGCTGCCGCTGCTGTTTGCCATCACATTCCATGAGGCAGCGCATGCCTATGTCGCGCGTTTTCTGGGCGACCCCACGGCGTCGCAGTTGGGCCGTGTCAGCCTCAATCCGATCCGGCACATCGACCCGTTCGGCACGGTTCTTCTGCCCGGGCTGCTCTTGTTCGCACACTCGCCGTTTTTGTTCGGATACGCAAAGCCGGTGCCGGTCAATTTTCGCGCCTTGCGCAACCCCCGCATGGGAATGGTCCTGGTTGCAGCAGCCGGGCCGGCAATGAACATTGCTTTGGCCATTGCCGCCGCCTTGAGTTTTCACCTCGTTGCCTATCTGCCGCCGGCCGTTGCGCAATGGACTGCGCTCAATCTGAAGAACGCCGTGGTCATCAACGCGGTCCTGGCCGTGTTCAATCTGTTTCCGCTGCCGCCGCTGGATGGCGGGCGCATTGCGGTGGGGTTGCTTCCCACTGCGCTCGGGCGCTGGCTGGCACGGCTTGAGCCTTACGGCATGATGATCCTGATCGGATTGATCATTGTGCTGCCGCTGCTGGGGGGGCAACTCGGCGTCGACCTTGGATTTGTGTCCCACGCCGTCACCGCCGCGACCAGCGCCATCATCGGGATCATCCTGCAGATCACGGCAAACGTGTAACGTCGCAGACTGCGCGTGCTCCGACGACGCGGTATTCCGGTAAACCAGCCGGACGGTCGTTGAACAGCGAGCTGAACTTTGTGATGATGTGTTCGGCGACTATTCGCGGGCCGGACTGGGGGTTGACCTGTGATAAGTGCTGATCAGTCATCCGCAATAGATTCAGATCCCGAAGCGGCCGACGATGTCGATGAGGCGGCCCTTGCGTCGGTGCTGCGCACCGTGCCGCTTGGTGCGGCGGTCTTGGCAGGATCGACCGTTGCCCTGCTCGTCATCGGCTATCTAATCGTATATCTGCTCGTCTTCATCCCGCGCGGCATTGTGGGCTGATCACATGTCCGACGCTCGACATGAAGTGGATGAGCGTTGGATACTGAGAACCGAATTGCTCTGGGCCTTTGGCGTTGGCGTCTTTATTGCCGCGGCCTTGGGTATGATTTTGTTCACGGCGCTGACTATCAGCGTGAACCCGCCGAGCAATGTCGAGCGCATCGACCCCAAGGCGCTGCATCTTTCGGGGGAGTTTGCCGAGCATAATCTGGGCACGACGGTCTCGGGCGACGGCACGGTGATTGTCCGCGCAATCGCTACACAGTTCATGTTTGTGCCGCAATGCATTGCCGTCCCAGCCAACAGACGGGTCACGCTCCGTTTTGCTTCGCCAGATGTGATCCATGGACTGCTGATCACCGGCACCAACGTTAACACCATGGTAATCCCCGGCTTCGTGGCACAGGTGCATACCGAATTCACCCGCACCGGCGACCTCCTGATGCCTTGTCATGAATATTGCGGGCAGGGGCACAGCGAGATGTGGGCAACGGTGCAGGTTCTGCCCGAGAATCGTTTCAAGCCGGGTTCCGACGGGAGGATTTCCTGTGCGCAACGTTGACCGGCTTTGCCTTGCACATTTCTGGGTGGCGTTCGGAGCGTTCCTGTTCGCCTGCCTGATCGGCACTTGGCAAATGTGGGTGCGCAGTCCGTTGGGGGCGAATATCGGCACGCCCGGACAGTATTTCATGTCGGTGACGGCGCATGGCGTCTCAATGGCCTATGTGCTCACAACATTTTTTATCATGGGCTTTGGCTATTTCGTCGCTGTGACGGCACTCAATCGTCCGTTGCCAGGACGGCTGTGGGCCTGGGCGGCTTTTTGGATCGCGCTTCTGGGCGTCGTCGTGACAATTATCCCCATCGGTCTTGGCAAGGCTTCCGTTCTCTTTACTTTCTATCCACCGCTCACCGCGAGCGCATGGTTCTATATCGGACTTGTGCTCGTCGTCGCCGGATCCTGGATCTGGTGCGTCTTGATGCTGGTCGCGATGAGCGCTTGGAAACGCGAACACCCAGGCCAACCGGTCCCGTTGGCGATGTTCGCCACCGTGGCGAATGCGGTGATGTGGCTATGGACCACGATCGGCGTCGCGGTACAGCTCGTGTTTCAGGTCATCCCTGCGGCGCTCGGGCTTGTTCAGACAATCGACGTCGGCCTGGCGCGAACCCTGTTTTCATGGACCCTGCATGCCATCGTGTATTTCTGGCTGATCCCGGCTTACATTGCATTCTATACCATGGTGCCGCGCGCAGCCGGTGGCCGGCTCTACAGCGACACGATGGGTCGGCTCACGTTTATCTTGTTTCTCATCTACAGCCTGCCGGTGGGCATGCATCATTTGCTGATGGACCCCCAGCACGGCAACGCGATGAAATTCGTTCAGGTGCTGTTGACCGCCTTTGTGGCTGTTCCAACTCTGCTCACGATCTTCACGATCACGGCCTCGCTTGAGATCGCCGGTCGTCTGCGTGGAGGACGCGGCCTGTTCGGCTGGATCGCGGCGCTTCCCTGGGAGCGTCCGATGGTCCTCGCCACAGGTCTTGGATTTGTCATGCTGGGTTTCGGCGGTTTCGGCGGCATCATCAACATGGGCTATGGGATGAATGCGATGGTCCACAACACGTCGTGGGTGACCGCGCATTTCCATCTGATATTCGGCGGATCCGTGGTGATCATGTATTTTGCAATCGCCTATGAAATTTGGCCCCGCCTTACCGGCCGCGATCACATGTCGCTCGCGCCTTTGCGGATGCAGCTTTGGCTTTGGTTCGTCGGCATGATGGTGATGACGCTGCCCTGGCACTGGCTTGGGCTTCAGGGCCAATGGCGCCGGGTCGCGAACTTCAATTACGCTGATCCTATTATTGCGGGCTGGGGTCCATGGGTTGTGGTCTCATTGGTCGGCGGCTTCGTCCTTCTGATCTCCGCACTTCTGTTCGTCCGTAACCTTGCCGTTCTTCATCGCGGAACGGTGGTCGCGGTGCCTCGTGCTCTCTATGCAGTCGCCGTGCACCCGCCAAAGCGCGTGCCCGCTGCGTTGAATGGCTTCGGTCTCTGGAATGTGCTGGTGCTGGTGCTGATGGTGCTTGCTTATGGCTTTCCCATCGCTCAGTTCCTGATTGAACCATCGCCGTCAGCGATCGTGCACAGGGTGCGATGACGATGTCACAGTCACACGAACGCACTCCGTCCGACCCGCACGTTCTCGATCAGCCATGGCGCCTATGGGCGACCGTGGCCGTCATGAGCACCGTGCTGATGGGAATCCTTCTGGGTGTGGTGGTCATTCCGGTTGTCCAGGGCCGGGGCGCTGGCCTTGACGCCTTCACCGCCATCTGCCGGGCGCTTGGCCTACTGCCAGGCTCGCCCGCGCAGCCGCAACCGCTGGACAGGACGCCGCCGACTCCCGTGTCACAGGTCGTCTGGACACCGGATGTGCTGCAGATTCTGGCTCGCGCCGATATCGCCAAAGGGCGCGCAAAGGTGCAGGAGGTTTGCATCGCCTGTCACGGCGAGGCAGGCGTTTCTCCTTCACCGGATTTTCCGCATCTGGCCGGACAGTCGGGAGCTGCGATCTATAAACAACTTCACGATTACCGGACCGGTAGCCGGGTCCATCCGCAGATGACGGATGTTGCGAAGGCGCTCGACGAGTCGACCATTCCCGATGTTGCGGCCTATTACGCCGGACAGCCCCAACGCAATCTAAATCCAGTGACCCTCGCGGAATCGCCGCGTGCGATCGTAAATCTCATTGAACTGGGCGATCCGAGCCGCAACATCCCGCCATGTGCGGCCTGCCATCGTGCTGGCGCGGGAGGTCCCATCGAAGCACCTGTGCTTGCGGAACAGCACGCCGAGTATCTTATTCAGCAATTGAAGCTCTATGCGTCCGGCCAGCGCCGCAATGATGTTTACGCACGGATGCGACTGATCGCGTCACGCCTCATAGAGGAAGAGATGAAAGGGCTTGCCGCGTATTATCGCGCCGGGTTCAGGTAGTTTGCGTGTCGCGCACCTAGCTCGTCTGTAAAGTTCAAAATTTGGATGCGGGCCCGCGCTCGCCGCCATCCGGGCGTTGGCCCGGGGGCCGCGCTCCGGGCCGCAACTTTTCGCGAATAGCCTGGAACGTGACGTACAGCGCCGGTATGGCGAAAATGCCGATGAATGAGGCGAATATCATGCCGCCGAAGACGGGCGTCCCCACGTTTCGGCGCGCCAACTCGGACGCTCCTGTCGCAATAACGAGGGGAAAGAGTCCGAAAATGAACGCAAAGGAGGTCATCATCACCGGCCGGAACCGCAGCCGTGCCGCCTCTCTTGCCGCTTCATGCAGATCAACGCCTTTTTCCCGCTGCTCCTTCGCGAACTCAACAATCAGGATTCCATTCTTGGCCGCGAGACCGATCAGCACAATCATGCCGATTTGCCCATAGAGGTCGAGCGTGAGGCCGGCAATAACCATCGCTGCAAATGACCCAAGCAGGCCGACCGCCACGGACAACAGGACGGGAACCGGTATCGTCCAGCTTTCGTAAAGTCCGACCAGGAACAGGTAAGCAAACAGAACGGCGAAGCCGAGAATGATCGCCGTCTTGCCCTCGGCGCGCTTTTCCTGAAACGCTGTATCTGTCCACGCTCCGGCGTAACCCTGCGGCAGGGTTTTCGCGGCGACCTCTTCCATGGCTTGTAGGGCCTGACCTGAAGAAACGCCCGGTGCAGGACTGCCTTGAATGGTCACCGCTCGCCGGTTGTTGTAACGGATCAGTCCCGGGGGCCCCACAACGACGCGTGCTTCTGCCAGGCTTCGCATCGGGATCATTTTTCCGTCGGCGCTTCGGACGTTGATCCGGTAAATATCCTCGATTTTTGCCCGGTCGCTTGCTTCGGCCTGGACCTGAACCTGCCAGGTGCGGCCGAACAAGTTCATGTTGTTGACGAAGTAGCCGCCAAGCGAGGCCTGCAAGGCCTGAAAAACCGAGTTCAGGGGGACGCCGAGGATTTGTGCTTTGTCGCGGTCAATGTCGAGAAAGATCGAGGGATTGGTCGCCGAGTAGGTTGAGAACACACGGCTCAATTTTGGATTCTCGTTTGCTGCGACGATGAGGCCCCGCAAGGCCTGCGCCAGTTCTTTCGGGTCACCGCCGCGCAGGTCCTGCAACACGTAGGTGAAACCACCGCCGCTGCCGAGGCCGAGGATCGGCGGGGGCGCTAGCGGCGTTACCAAGCCGCCTTCAATTTGTTTGAATTCTTCGGTGAGCCGGGCGATTACCGCGCGAACGCCCAATGCGCGGTCCGTACGTTCTCCAAAAGGCTTGAGGGTAACGACCTGAAAGCCGGCATTCGGTTGCGAAAAATTGTCGATAAAGTTCAGTCCGACGACCGAGGTGATATCCTCGACCGCTTTTTCCTTGCGCACGATGTCTTCGGCCTGCTTGAGGACTTCGGTCGTGCGCGCAACAGCGGCGCCTCCGGGCATTTGGGCTACGACGAAGAATGCGCCCTGGTCGTCCTCCGGCAAAAAGCCAGTCGGAGTGATCCGCGAAAGGCCGGCAATTCCGGCGGCGCTGACGCCGACCAGGACCAGCCCGATGATCGAGATGCGTAAAAGCCGCCCAACCACCGTGCCATAGCCGTCGCGCACAGTGTCGATCGAACGCATCACTTTTCCCATGATGCCGCCGCGCGGCCCATGATGAGGCCGCAGCAGGACGCCGCAGAGCGCGGGCGACAGCGTGAGTGCGTTGATCGCCGAAAGGAACATTGAAACCGCGACTGTCACCGCGAATTGCCGGAACAGCTCGCCGGAAATGCCGGGGATGAATGCAACAGGCACGAACACGGAAAGCAGAACCAGCGTGATCGCGATGATCGGCGCGGTGATTTCTCCCATCGCCTTCTTGGTTGCTTCGCCGGGCGTGAGCTCGGGATTCTCCTCCATCACGCGTTCGACGTTTTCCACGACGACGATCGCATCGTCGACCACGATGCCGATGGCGAGCACAATGGCCAGCAGTGAAACGGAGTTCGCGGAATAGCCGACAGCCAGGAGCGCAATGAATGTGCCGATAAGGCTCTCCGGCACCGCCAGGGTCGGAATGAGCGTGGCGCGCACGCTGCCGAGGAAAAGAAAGACAACGATCACGACAAGAATGAAGGCTTCGATGAGCGTCTTTTGAACCTCGTGGATGGTGTCTTTCACGAAAACCGTTGGGTCGTAGGTTATCTTCCAGGCCAGATCTTCCGGAAAGTTTTTCTGCAGTTCCTCGATGCGCCCGCGAACCGCATTCAGAGTGGCAATGGCGTTGGCCCCCGGCGTTTGATAGATCGCGATGGTGGCAGCGGGATTCCCGTTGAACCGGGTCTCCCGGTCGAGATTTGCCGCGCCCAGGTCTACTCGTGCAACGTCCCGAAGCCGCAGCACCGAGCCATCCGGATTGGTACGGATAACTATGTTTTCGAAGTCCGGGACCGTGCTGAGCCGGCCTTTGGTCTGGATATTGAGTTGGAGCTGCTGCTCATTTGAAATCGGACGAGCGCCGATGCGGCCCACGGCTGCCTGAACGTTCTGCGACTGGATTGCGTTGATGATGTCAGCGGTCGTGAGGTTGAGGCCCGTCAGCCGGTCGGTCTGCACCCAAGCCCGCATCGAGTACTCTTGTGGGCCCCAGAGCGCCGCGTCGCCGACGCCCGGCGTGCTCTTGATCTGGTCGAGTAGGTTTATGGTGACGTAGTTCGAAAGGAACAACGGATCATGGGAGTGCTTCGGTGAATAGACTGCGATCGCCGCAAGCAGCGCCGATGACTTTTTCTTGACCGTGACACCCTGGCGCTGCACTTCCGGTGGCAGGCTTGAAAGTGCAACCTGCACCCGATTATTGACATTGACGGCATTGATATCGGGATTGGTGCCGAGCTCAAAAGAAACAACAAGCGAATAGCTTCCGTCGTCGCCGCTGATACTCTTCATGTACATCATTTGGTCGACGCCGATGACCTGAGCCTCGATGGGCTGGGCAACGGTCGCGTCCACAATGGCGCCGGAAGCGCCTGGATATACTGCTGTGACGGAAACCTGGGGCGGGACGATATCGGGGTATTGCGCGATCGGGATCGAGAGGAGAGCCAAAGCCCCCGCAATCGTTGTTACGACGGCGATGACGATTGCGAGCCTCGGCCGATCGACGAAGACGGATGACAGCACCGATAAACTCCGATCAACCGGCCGGAGCTACCGGGGTGGCGCGCACCGGTGTGCCGGGCCGGATGCTTTGCAAGCCCTGTACGATGACCAGTTCTCCGCCAGTAAGACCGGAGTTGATCACAATGCCCGTGCCGCTTTCGGCTCCGGGCTTGACCCGCCGTATCGCCGCTTTCCCGTCCGCAACAATGAAAACGTAAATACCTTCTTGGTCGGCTATCAACGCCGATTGCGGTATTACGATCTTTTGCTCAGGAGTTCCGACTTCAATAACGACAGTCACCAGTTGTCCATCGACCAATCTTCCGTTCGGATTCGGCATGGTCGCCCGCGCGGTAATCGTGTCGGTCGCGCGATCAACGGTCACATCGACAAAATTTATTTCGCCAACCTGGTCGTAGATTGTGCCGTCAGAAAAGCGCAACTTGACCTTCAGACTCTTGACGTCGACCCCTTTGCCGGACTTCCGGACGTTCAAAAATTCACGCTGACTGACGGGAAAGGTCACATACATCGGATCCTGGCTCACAATTGTCGTCAGCACGCCCGTGCTAGAGCTTACAGCGTTGCCTTTCGTGACGTTGGTGCGGCTGACTTTTCCCGAAATAGGGGAGATGATGTCTGTGTAGCCGAGATTGATCTGCGCTGTTTGCAGATTGGCTTCTGCTTCCAGAATTGCTGCTTGAGCCTGCTGATCGGCCGCCAGCGCCTGATCTCTTGCAACGACGGTCCCCGAGCTTGTTTTGAGCAGATCTTCGGCGCGTTTAAGTTGAATTTCCGTCAAGGTCCTCGCCGCCTTGGCGCGCTCGAGTGCCCCTTGCGCCTGCTTGACGGCGGCTTCGAACGATCCTCTTTCGATCCGGTACAACGGCGCGCCTTCTTTGACGGCATCGCCTTCCCTGAACAAGATCTCCTCAAGGAATCCGGTAATCCGCGGTTTCACTTCGACGCGATTGATCGCTTCTACGCGGCCGACAAATTCAAAGCTTGGGGTCGTGGCTTTGCTTTCGGCGACTACGGTGCCGACCGGAACGGCTGCGGGAGGGGTTTGCTGGCCATGCGCGGAAGACGCAATCCCAAAGGTACAAAAGAGCGCGAAAACAACGGAGCGCATCGTGTCCTCCCTTTGGCTGGGCGTGACTACTTTAACTATCGTCCTCTCAATGAAAAGCTCTATTGCCCTTAGGGAAACGCGAAAATGTCGTCGGGCAAAGGCGCGCTTGGCAATATAGCGATCCACCGTTACCGTCATGTCGGAATTGTTGAGGGGAAGTGACGTTTTGTCGAACACCGCAATGGCGGCGCAACCTGTCCGTGTCGCCGCTCCACTGAGACCCGGGTACGTCCTCGCGGCGGCCGCCGCCTTCGCGGCGATGATCGCCGCGATCCTGAGCCCGAGCCTCTGGTTTCTGAATTTCGTGCACGTCATGACGGGGGCGCTGTGGACCGGGATCGACCTGTTCATGGGCTTTGTCATCGGCCCCATTTTACGCGGTGTATCACTTGAAACCCGCCGCGCCATCATCTCCGGGCTGATCCCACGCACGCTGATCCTGATGCCGACTCTGTCGATCGTGACCTCGACGGCCGGTTGGTTTCTGGCCGTGCGGATGGGATTCCTTGATCTCGGCTATCCGGAATTCTGGTGGGTGATCGCCGCGCTTGCGATCGTCACCGTGCTTACGGTGCAGGGTCTCGGCTATCTATTGCCGGCGAACTTGCGCCTTTATTTCGAGATTCAGAAGCCGCAGCCGGACGGCGAGAAGATCGGACGATGGATGAAAACTTACGTGCGCGTCGTGGCGGTGCAGGGCATCATGCAAGTTGCCATCATCGTCGTTATGGCGCGCTTTGCCACGGGGTTCTAGGTCGCATGCGGGCCGGTGTTTCAAGAATCAATCCCAATCCGTTCACGACGCGGCCTGAGATCGAGGGCACGTTCGGCGTCGTCACCAGCACGCACTGGATCGCGACAGCGGTCGGCATGGCCACGCTCGAGAAGGGTGGCAATGCCTTCGATGCAGCCGTCGCAACCGCATTCGTGCTGCAGGTGGTCGAGCCGCATCTCAATGGCCCGGGCGGCGACGTTCCGGTCATTCTCCACGATGTGAAGCGCGGCAAGCCCGAAGTCATCTGCGGGCAGGGGCCGGCACCTGCAGCGGCGACAATCGCGCGCTTCACCGAGCTTGGTCTCGACATCGTGCCGGGTACCGGGCTGCTCGCCGCCTGCGTGCCGGGCATGTTTGACACCTGGATGTTGCTGTTGCGCGACTACGGAACGATGCGTCCGTCCGATGTGCTGACGCCGGCGATTTCCTACGCGCGCAACGGTCATCCGATCGTCGAGCGCGCCAGCGCAACAATCGCGACCGTGGAAGAACTTTTCCGCGATCACTGGCCTACATCCGCAGCCGTCTATCTGCCGGACGGGAATGTGCCCCCGCCGGGCTCGATGTTTGCCAACCGCACGCTGGCCGACACTTATGAACGGATCGTGCGCGAGGCGGCGAATGCCGGCGGCGATCGCGTGAAGCAAATCGAGCGGGCGCGGCAGGTGTGGTCGCAAGGATTTGTTGCAGAGGCAATCGACAGGTTCTGCCGTACGCAGAAGGTGATCGATGTCACCGGTGCGCCGCATGGCGGCTTGCTCACGGGTGCGGATATGGCGCGCTGGCAGGCGCATGTCGAAGCGCCGCTGACTTACGACTACGGCCGCTACACTGTCTGCAAGGCCGGCGTCTGGAGCCAGGGACCGGTGCTGCTGCAGCAGCTCGCATTGCTGCGGGGCTACGACCTCGACGGCATGGACCCAATCGGGCCGCAATTCATCCACCTTCAGGTCGAGTGCGCCAAGCTCGCCTTTGCAGACCGCGAGGCGTTTTATGGAGATCCCGATTTCGTGAAAGTGCCGATCGACACGCTACTGTCGGAAAAATACAACGCCGAGCGCCGCAAGCTGATCTCAAACAAGGCCTCTATGGATCTGCGCCCGGGCTCGCTTACTGGATTCGGCGGCGCGATTCAGATCCGGCGCGAGGACGGCCCGCGCGCCGCCGTCGGCTCGCTCGGCGCCGGCGAGCCGACCGTCGGCCGTGTGGGCGAGGTGATCGGCGACACCGTGCACTTCGAC
>Ga0105249_10000541_pt1 | contig 34926 bp, 53 predicted proteins | sample KBSS44metaG_FD_81522 | JGI IMG/M metagenome (GOLD analysis project Ga0105249, IMG submission 81522) | Switchgrass rhizosphere microbial communities from Kellogg Biological Station, Michigan, USA - KBS S4-4 metaG | ecosystem: Host-associated > Plants > Roots > Rhizosphere > Soil | place...
GCCATTGCTCACGCCTTCTATTTTTAACTTCTGCGGCAATCTCGCTTCCGAAATAATTAACGCATTTTTGAGCATCACGAGCTTCATGAACAAAACTCTTAGTATATTGTCGTCCTTCAAGGAAATATGAATCACCATCCACGAAAATAAGTGGTAAATATCTTGAAGGCCAATGTGAAAATTCAATAATTTGATTACGAATCATTCGATAATTCATAATCCGATAATCCTGTGTTTGTCTCTCAGAAATGACTCTAGGTTCTAATTTGGCAATAATTTTCTTTGCCTCTTCAGTATCAGAAACTGCATCTTTTTGTATCTGATAATTTTCACGTAAATCTTCTAATTCTTCCTTAGTCACAGATTTTCTATCTTGACCAATCTGAACTAAATATATTTTTAATGGGAACCATTCTTTAACAAAATAATCACATACTGTAATTGTATCTCTTGTCTGCCATTGGAAATCCAAAAGCATGTAAGGATCAATGTAACTAACAGGATTTGTCACATAAGGATAGGTTGCAAAAAATTCATCCCGAGAAAAAACGTAATAACGCGCACAATAATTCCCATCACCTTTATGAGGCATTAATGCAACAGGATCAAATACAGTTCTTGTTGGATCAGGAATCGTTTCATAGCGAATAATCTTATTGAATGACCTAGGTGATTCGTAATCTAAACAAATCTGAAATGCACCGAATCCCATCATCAAAGAGGATCTAAAAGCAGTCTGATAGACTAAATCATTCTGTGATTGATATGAAATTGTTCTAACAAGATCAGCGCGAAGATTGATTTGTTCCTGATTTGCTCTACCAGTAAGTGATCTCACGATTAAATCAGGTTTATTTTTACGTTGTTCACCTGATATTTTTTTTACAGAATCGTAGAGTTTATTGAAGGTCATTGCAGGTTTGAACAGACGAGTAAACTCTGATCTTTCGACCGCAGTCCATTGATCACGGATAGTAAAGTTTACATCGTCTTTTCCACGAACAATATTTTCATTGAAATATGAGTTCCAAATATTAAGATGCTTACCCGCACCATCTAATACTTCGTTCTCATTAATGCCTGCTTTATTAAGTTCATCAATGCGTTTTTCTTCCATCTCATTGATTGACTCAGGAGACATTTCATCATTTACATCATCAGGTTCACGCTGCATGCATTCTCATTCCTTGAGAAAATACGAAAGCACTAGCTTATGCTAATGCTACCAACTGCACACTACCACCATTCTGGGGTGTACCATTCGTAAATGCTGGTTTATAGATTTGGGTGCCATCAGAGGCAGCTAAATGAATGAAGTCAGACGTATAAAGTCCAATGCTATTCATAATGAGATAGGTATTTAAATATCCTGCAGCTGTACAAGTTGCAATGGTATCAGTTGAACTCATTTCAACTTTTCTGCAATCGGTGTAATTGTTACCAACGAAGTTGGTAGTTAATCTTTGTACTGGCATAATTGGCACTCCTTGTCCAAAAAAGCATTATATTCTGTTCCTCTATCATAATAATATATTATTTATATCTTTTTTATTAGTTATTATGTAAGGATTATTGGTGGATAAATACCAATAATGTTTAAAATTCATATAGATACAGAATTATTAGCCTGTGGATAGACTATGTACATATTCTGGATAAAAACGTCTACCAAAAAAGTAGGCATTCTTTCAACAACTTCTTAACAGTATTAATGCGTACTTATCCCCAGAAAATGTGGATAAGTTGCCGTCTTTATCCCTAACGGACGGCAGACGTTATTACAGGGCAGGGAATCCCTGGGAATTTAGCTATTTTTTTGTCTTTCATTATTTGTCTAACAATTTGTTTAGCCATTGTAGGAGAAATATTATCCCATTTTGAAGGACTTAATATTTTCCTTACTTTTTTTTCTTCTTCTTTTTCTCCCCAGCTTCACTATAAGCAATAGCTACTGCTTGCTTTTGAGGCTTTCCAGCTTCCATTTCACGCTTCACATTCTCACCAAAACCTTTGCGAGTTTTAGCTTTCTTTCCTTTGACTAATGGCATTTCATTCTCCTTGATAATTTCTTTCATTCATTACCATAATTTCTTCGCTAATTCTTGCTAAATGTTTGTTTAAATCACTCAATTGAATATTAGTTTCATCAAAAGATTTAGCAATTTTTTTCAATTGCATTGCTATAGCCTCAGCAAAATTATCGTCCATCAACTACCCCTATAATCAGTCGCTCTATAAAACATCTCTTGCTCAGTATTGAATATCTTGCCTTTAGCTTCTAAGTTCTTATCGATCCATTTAACTTGGTGCTCGATTTGTGGAACAAATGCTTTGTCATTTGGGTCATTCATGATTTATTCTCCATTAATTCTGCCACCTCATCACTGGATTCCACATATCAACCTTTGGCTTATCTGATTTTTCCGCAAACCTCTCGCTCGCAAATGGCATGCATCGATATTGAAATGCATCATGTGGATGTGAATATTTATTCTTATTTGGTTTATCTTGATAGCGTTCATCACCCGATACACTCATGCGTTTGAAATGATACCCTGACATAAAGCCTTTCACCAATACTGGACACCCTTCACGCGAAACAATCATTGCTGGATGACCATCAACCATGAGATTCAGAAAGTATTTAACAGAGTTAATTCTCACATCAGGATCATTCGTACTTGCAGGATTAGTCTCAATACCAAGCGCATTAAGTTCACCAATGCAGGATAGTTCTTCTAGAATATCATCACCTGCTACACCCGATGGATCACCTTCTGACCCACCAACACGACAATATGGAAAGTCCATCGCCAATCTTGGAATCACAATATTTTTAGCAAACGTCTTAATACCCATTTGATCAGCGATATATTCTTTCAACACTCTAATCTGACCACGCGCTGTGATTTGTACCACAACACAAGCCGGTGTAAATCCAAAATCCCAACCCAAATAGAGTGGCTCACCTTGAATTGCTTCAATGTTCTGCACTGAATGAATATCATAATTAAACTCAGGATAAACTCGTTTCCCAGATTCAACTAACCCATATTTCCCACCACAATAAACTTTGATAAAACCTTGAGATTGCTTCTCAGCTAATTTCGGGTAGTAATCAATTGCTAAATGTTTTGCATTATCTGCATCTTGATTCTGTACGTAATTACCCTCACCATCTTTCACAAAATCACCTAAGTCATTAGTGATTAATCCTGATGGTTGATGGAAGACTCGATAACTTGGAGTGATGTTTTTTTCAAAGTCATTGAAGATCCAATGGTCTTCATCGGGCGGATTAGTATCAGCAATGATTCCAGACCAATATGATTCTGGACAAAAAGATCGTGACGGATATCGTCCGTTAACTCTTCCCTTGAAGTGAGATAATACATTTTGCGGCAATTCTGAAAGCTCATTTAAATAAACCCCTGTTAACTCCAAAGACTTAATCTTTCTCACGTCGTCAGGTCGATCAAGCGCAATAAATATTAAATCTAATTCAATAATCCCATCGCCATCATTGAAAATATGTTCATAAGTAAGTAATGGTTTCTGACGCTTCTTTATGTCGCCCAGATCGCCAAACCAAGTGAGCCAAGTTTGTAAGGTTGTTGAAACCAACTCCCCAGATGTATTTCTGACGACGGCCCATCTTGCTCGCCTTCTTCCGTTGAACCACTTTGGCATATGACAAGCTGATCTAACAATATGTTGTATACACGTCGTTGATTTTCCAGAACCATAAGGACCAATAATGAGATTAACAAAAGAAGTAGTATCATGAAAAAGTTGACCAGTAGCAGAGGGAATATAGATTTTGTCCGCATCGCTTGCATGTATAATCGTCCTATCATCAGTGAATGTAATATGCCGCTGTGTTCTTCTGTTGTAAGAATCAATAAATTGCTCACAAATTTTCAGCATCTCTTTCGTTCTATCACCGTGAATCGACTTCCTCATGTAATAACTTTTTCCTTTCATCTTTCTGAGTTTTAATATGTTCAATTGTCGTCATTCTATGACCACAATTATTACATTTTCTTCTTCTTCGAATAGTATCTATAGCATCATGAAGAGACTTAATCACTCTTGTCTCAGGAGATTTGCAACGAGGACAATCCATGTACTCACCATCTATTTACCCATCGTGATTTTCATTACTTCCGTATTTTTAGGCATCTCTTGAGCCGAATAATTACATGGATAAGGATGCTCTGATTTAGCTTTAACAAACTTCTGTGGATAAGGATGACCATGATAGCCACCTTCTAACTCAAGCCCACAGGTGTAATTTTCATTAACTTCTTTCATAAATATCCTTATTTACGTAACCCAGATAATGTGCGAGCAAGATTTGCCTGCTTGCGCATCTTTGGATTGGTTGAATGTAATGCTTTAGTAAGTTTTGATTGCGGGATTTTCTCACCTTGTGGCACATGCAACTCTTTATGTAATGCACCAGGATGTTTAATTGCTTTCTTGATCCACTTCTTTGGTTTCGGTGCCATTGGACATATCCTTGTTCAACATAGGCGCTAATTGATTAAATACTATATCTTCTAGTTGCTTTTGTGTATCTGATTTTTGCTCAAACTCTTCTTTGAAACAGCGCTCTAAGAGGAATGTAAGCGCACCATAATTGCGAGGACATTTCTTCAATTCCTCGATTAAACTCTTTGAATCAGCATATTTTGCAGAGAAATATTTTTGAAATAATTGAGAGCATAAGGTGTCCTGATCATTATTAAATTCTTTTTCACCGCGAATTAGCCAACGTGATAAATTATTTTCAGATACCCCAGATAGAAGAGCGACAGGTCTAATAAAATAAACATTAGGAACATTGGATACTATATGATCAATTAGCATAGGAGTTAAATCCCAGCGTCTGCCCCCTTTATGGCGATCTTCTTCATAAGATGTACTCATAACACTGTCCTGTATCATTTTTACTCAAATCTATCATAACTTTCCAGTTCTGACAATATCTGCTAATTGATGGGCTCTGGCACCTACTTGCTCAGCCCATTTGCTATTAACCATTTCCTGAGCTGCACGTTCATAATCTTCAGCTTCTAACGCTAAGATCATATGTTTGAAATTAAGGAAGCCTTGCATACCAAGATTGAAACACATATCAACTAATGCAACTTGCCTATTTTCATCCAATCTTTTGAAGAAGTGAAGAAATTGATTCAATTTGGTATAGAAATAGGTGATATCCTCATCAAGCAAATAAGTCGCCTCATTCAATGAAATACCGCGATCTGTCAGATTACGCCCAATACCGACCGTCAAATGACCTGTCGTATCTGAATAAACGAATTGCTTGTAAGTTTCATGGTCGATTAATAGCTTTTTGAGCTTCTGTCGAGATTCCAAATCCATTCAAAATATCTCCATGTTGAAGATTTAGCCTAACACAGCTTATGAGATATGCAAAAAAAAGGCCATTGTGAGAGATGGCCGAAAGGAAAAGTCATGTGCGTAAGTATTCGGTAATGATATTCTTAGCTTCATCAAACCCGTACGCTACCTTCGCAGAATAGCCAACCGAATTTAAATAAGCAAGCCAATAGGTCTGATTATCCGAGACTCGTCCTCCCTCTTTGCGTTTTAACTCAATCCAGAGCCCATGGTAAGACTTTGTTGGTATGGGGATACAAATATCAGGTATGCCAGATTTAACGCCTGTACGCTTAAATTTGAAGGCCTCTAAACTCGATCTTCTGCCCCCATTTGGGATAGCAAAATGAACGATACTACTTTTTGTCATCCAAGTGACTAACATTGTCTGTTCTTGATCTTCCGTCGGGATCATCCCGATGCGTTTCTTTCTGGGTAACATCCTGTCTCCCATAAAGGCTAGCCAGAGAGTTGAAGAGAGCTTTTCTCTTCTTCTGACTATAGCGAAGCCATACTAATTCTTGTTGAAAGTCCGTTTTCATATTCCCAGTGTTCTATGTGGAACAATTTTTGTCAATTGAATCTATTATTAATCTGCATTTCTTTAAGATTTAAAATCTATATATCACACCCCTATGGGCAAACAGGCAAACAGACTTATATATATATAAAAATATATTATTAATTATATATATAGGTGTGTATTTGTGTTTGCCTATGGGTAGGGCAAACAGAGGGGCAAACAGGCAAACAGAGGGTCAGTTTGCCCATGGTGTTTGCCTATGGGGGATAACAAAAAGGGCAAACTGAAATGCGTCAACCACGGGGTCTAGCGGCCAGTTTGCCTGTTTGCCTATGAGTGTGTGTATGTGTGACGTTTTTTAAACGAGTCGATATACTTTTGCGTTCTTTATCCCACGACTAATTTCAATATCGTCTTGATAGTCTTGTTCAAATTTTTCACTTGCACTGCGAATTGTTTTCTTTTTTATACCACTCTTAATTGCTTCTTCTACGATAGAATCGTATCTTGATTGACCGTTTTTCTTTAAATAATTCAATATAAATTCAATTCCTTGTTCTAGTTTGCCCATCTCATACGTTTCTTTGTTCATTGCTTGACTAGAATTTATACACATTTTACTGTCTAACCATTGTAATTTTCCTCTTCCCTCATGAGAAATAATTCGATAGGCATACGCCATTTGGGTATCTTCAACGGAAATTAGATTTTGTTTAGCATTAGTCATTACTTTGATTGTTGGATCATCATGCCAAGCAGTCACTAGCCAGCACATACGAGGTGTATTAACCCATGAGCTTGCGCCACTGATTTCATTAGTGGCATCTATTAATCCTTTCAATCCCCCAGAGGCTTGCTTTCTAAGATGCTTATTCAAAATAATAGCGAGATCATATTTTTCAGCCAAATCATTGAGACCTTGAAGGAAATTAGCGACCTCAATATTATCTCTGTCACGGACTTTGCCTAAAAAATATGTAACTGGATCGATGACAATCAAACTGACTCTTTCTTGGATTTCTTTTAATTTTATTAGTTTGTCTTCTAGGATATGGAGATCAATATCTAGCTCAATAAATCTTTTCTTTTTAGAAATATTTCCAATCTTCGATTTAATGAAATGTATCTTCTTTAAATCAGCATTCATTGCTTTTAATTTTGGTTGAATTTGAGAATGTATATCATCCTCAGCGCTCATTAAAATTACATTTCCTATCGGAAAAATAACTTCATCTCCACAGATAATCGCTTTTTCACCATTGGTTACATGAGAAATGATATTTAATAATAATAAAGATTTTCCTATTCCACCAATGCCTGCCAAGATTGTACTCGTATGCAATGGAACTACATTTGGCCAAAACCATGCCTGCTCTCGCCCTTCTACTTCTGACATAACAGACCATTCAGGTTCGAAAATATCAATGTTTTCGATATTGGTGTATAGCCCTTCTACTTTAAGATTTGGTTTGAAAGTTTTATCTGGACGACGTTCTTCTGACATAACTAAAGATCCTTTTTGTATGTAGTAGACAATAAATTTAAAGAAAGCAGCACAACTTTGTCCGCATAATAATCGAACAATTCTTGTACAATCATTTCAATGTATTCCGTTACTAGCTGACTAGTCTCTATTAAGAGTATCTCACATCCTCTTACTGGCCAGGTGTAAGAGAAAGGTGAATGGTTGGGAGGTAGAATTAAAGTTCTTGTGGGACGTATGAGAGCTGAATTTTGGCCCTTGTCCCATGATTTTTCACCAATATAACAATAGACACTGTTATCTGGCCTCTTGCCAGACACAAGTAATTCATGAAGAGGCTTGCCATATGGAGGCAGTTTCATTAAAATTTCCCTTACTTACTGTGGTTTTGTTAATGGATTAACCGGAATGGTGAGCGGTCAACTCGCCTTTTTCACGTCTCAAACATCATATATCCCCATTGCTATTCTGATCAACTCTCATTAAAATTTACCCCAGCTCCAATGTTTAATCATGTGAAATGTCGGTCAAAAAGGGGGTCCTCTTCCCCCTTCTGGCTTCAAAGTTCTAACCTTTCTACTATCTCTTTGATTAACTTTTCATACTCTTTTTGCATCAGCAATAACTCTCTTAATTTCGCCTTTTCTAGCTCGTACTCTATCCATTTATCCATAATCAATCCTTGATTACTTACCTATTAATAAGATACCATATAACCAATACATTTACATATAAAAAAAGGAATAACTAATGGTTGAAAGCAAACCTCTAACATTAAGATTAGATAAAGATATATGGGTATTTTTAAAGAAAAAAGCAGTAGACAGAGAAATGTCTTTATCGGCATTAATTACCGAACAATTAATAAAATATAAGAAATGTTGTGAGAGGTCATTGACATCTAATGACACCATGGTATCATAGTCATACTTAACCAAGAGGAAGTTCAGGAAGATGAAAGACGATAAGAAGATTACAGCCAGCGTGTCGCATGAGTGCTGGAAGGCGCTGAAGATACTTGCAGTGCAGAAGGAAGTTAGTTTGCAACTAGTTGTGAAGGATGTATTAGAGAAGAGTATGAGTAAGAAGATAAAAGATACTAATAATAGTGAGGAGTAACAACATGGTAACAACACCATTCAATGCAGTAACTTATGCAAGGAGGCTTAAAGTGGCAGGGATGCATGCAGATGCAGCAGATATACAAGCAGAAGAACTGGAGAATATTATTAATAACAATGTGGCAACAAAAGATGATTTGAGAACAGTTGAGACAGTATTAAAGAATGATATCAAGATTGTAGAACTAGCATTAAAAGGTGATATCAGAAGTTTAGAGTTAGAATTGAAAGGATTTATGGTGAAGTCAATGGTAACAACATTGGGTGTACTCGTAACTTTACAGGGATTTATGACGTATTTGATTAAACATTAGAGATTTAATAGGTGTCAAGAGAAGGCGGCAACCCTCTCCTCACTATCATCCAAGCTTAAGGAGGCACAAATGATGCGTAACACTATACAACAATCTATTGCTAATAAACAAGGCTCCAGGATGGAAACCTTCGATCTACAGGGATTTGGATATGCTGGAAAGATCTTTGTTCACGAACTATTACGTGAATATGGTGAAGTCTATGATGGTTCTTACTATGTGCATTTTAATGACCTTGATCTTCCTGATAAGAAAATACTCTTATCTTATGTAGCCGAAAACTTTGAATATGAAGAAGCTTTAAGTTGTCCAATAAAGTTAGACGCATACTTCAAAGAATATGTAAAAACTATGCAACGACTACTAGATTCAGAAGGTGATGAAGCTTATCGCGATGTAATGGAAGAAGCGCGAAATTATTATGATGAGAGTTACATATGAGAACTGATAACTGTGAGAATGATTGCAAAAAATTATGCGTTGGGTGTGATGAATGGTTTTGTGACATCAAAGAGGAACACGGACTACCTCATGATGAAGAACTTCCAGAAAGTTTTCGTACCAATGCAGGAAATAACTATTGTCATTCAGACTGTTTGAGAGACTGTTACTAAGTAGGAGTATATATCATGGCATTAAGAGCAAAGAAACCAGCAACAATTGAACAAAGATTAAAAGCACTATTCTATGGTAGTGCTGGTGTAGGTAAAACAATGGCAGCAATACAGTTTCCAAGACCTTATATCATTGACACTGAGGGATCAACTAATAAACCTCAGTATGTCAGACAGATAGAAAAGGTAGGTGGTGCAGTATTAATGACTGTGGATTTCGATGAGATGGTAGCAGAGTTGAAAGAGTTACTAACAATCAAACATGATTACAAAACACTTGTTATTGATTCACTTACCAATCTATATAATGACTTGCTTGAGAAAGCAGAAAAGAAAGTTGGTACTGAGTTTGGTCGTCATTATGGAGAAGCGAATAAAAGAATGAAGCAACTATTAAACCTTTTATTTCGCATAGATATGAATGTCATTATTACTTCGCACAGTAAGAATGAGTACGGACAAAACCTTGCCGTTCTTGGTCAGACATTTGATTGTTATAAAAAGTTAGATTACTTATTTGATCTCGTGTTTGAAATACAGAAACGTGGTGATAAGCGAATAGGTATTGTTAAGAAATCACGTATTGAAGCATTTCCAGACACAGAAACATTTCCATTTAGCTATGATGAGATAGCAAATAGATTTGGTAGAGAAGTATTAGAACGTGATGCAAAACCACAGGAACTTGCAACTGTTGAACAAGTGAAAGAATTAACAAGATTAATAGAGTTACTCAAAACACCTGAAGAGGTTTACTCGAAATGGAAATCTAAAGCATCAGCAGAAGAATGGTCTGAGATGCCAAAAGAAGCGATTGAGAAATGCATACAATATCTTAAATCAACTATCCAAGGAGAAGCAGCGTGAGTTTATATAAAGCATTAAATGAAGATGAAGTTATGAAAGCAAGATTCGATCTATTACAAGATGGTGAATATGAAGCAGTAGTGAAATCTGTAACTCATAAACTATCTTCAACTGGTAATGTAATGGCTGACATGACTTTGTCTGTGTTTGACAAAGAAGGTAACAGTCATGAAGTGAGAGACTTCTTGGTCTTTACTCCAAAGATGCTCTGGAAGATTAAACACTTCTGTGACTCTTCTGGTCAGACAAAAATATATGAAGAAGAAAAGTTTGAACCAATCATGGCAAGTCAACAATATGTGAAGGTGAAGGTAAGTACTCAAACAGGAAATGAAATACCTTTTGATAAACTAAATGGCAAGCCAGAAGGTTCACGTTACCCAGACAGAAATGTCATCGATGATTATGTGTTGAATACAAAGATTGTACCAACACCTGCTGATGATTTTATTAATGACCCAATACCATTTTAAGAGGATTAAATATGAATTTCGATGATGCGTTTGTTCAGTTAAAAGCTGGTAAGAAAATTAGACGTAAGAAGTGGGAACCATTAATGCATATGAAGATAATAGCTAATGAAGTTGTAACCTATAAAGGAGAATCATTTGGGTTACATTCAGATGCAGATATTCTTTTATCAAAAGATTGGTATGTGATTGACAATGAAGATATCAAGTTTACTTTTGTGGAATCTTTGCAAGAGCTTAAGAAGAAGAAAATGATTTCACGTGAATCTTTAAATGGTGGTTATGTATTTATTGATAATGGACAACTTGCTATGTGCAAACCCATTGAATATGAATTTATGCCAACATTTGATGACATGTGCTCTATTGACTGGGAAATAATGAAGTAAGGGGAATAGATATGACTGATAAACCAAGTAACATTGAATTGATTGACAAAGGTATTCAACTTTTGGATGATGCGCTTTCACATTTTACTGAAGTTCAAGATTGTCAGCAAAGTGATGCTGTAGCTCGTATTATTCATGGCCTAATTGCAGTCGCACAACTTGCGAAGATAATAAAATGATTGAAACCATATTTCTCTCATTAGTGCTTTTTATGAGTGTAGTGGCTTTTATTTTATTAGTATTAGCTTTTCAAGATATGTAGGAATAATGACAGTAGCGGCGTGGACAGTGACACGCGGAAGCAACTTAGCTGAGCCTTCTCCCCAGTGGATTCCGTGATGGGTATATCCCAAGCATGTTCAGCAAAACTGGAGCCGGTGCAATTCCGGCCTACTGTCACCAATTAAATAAAAATAATAGGAGGAGTAATGAAAGTAGTGGTTGTATTTTTAGTTGGAATAACATTAAGCGGATCAGCAATAGCTGGATTATATGGTCTGACTCATCATTCAAGGGCAAATTGTGGAAACAATGAATCTATAAGTTGGGACTCCCTTAAATCTCATGAATTAGAAACAGTGAGTTATCATGTATATAGCAGATCTAATCCACCTAAAGATCCACACCATATGGCTGTTGCTTCTTTTAGTGATACGAGAAGATCTGCCGCTGTTTGTTGGGGAGAAGGAGTTGGTGAGAATGGTTGGTTTGTTACTGGAAAACATTGGATGAAAGATAAAATTGGTAAATCTTATATAGCTGCTAGTGAGACTGTTAAAGATTGTAGTATCTATGATGGTTGGTGGGATAATTTTTAATAATTAGGAATAAAATTAATGAAAAAAATATTATTTACAATAATAACATTACCTATGATGGCTAATGCATCAGTAAAAACAACTTATTTTAATGATGACTCAAAAGGATTTGAAATTATTAAATCAGAAAAACCTACAGTTGAATTGATGGTTAATGAAACAACAGAAGAAGATGAGTATATTAGATTCTTTTTTAATCTTGGTAAAAACTATAAACAAGAATTAAATAATTATAATAAATCAAAATATGCATATGACAGTAAAGTTTTAGATACTCACATAAAAGCTAATCTTTCAGATATTCAACTATCTATTCCTTATAAAGAACCTAAAGAATTAACTAATAAAATATTGGGATATGCACCTATTGGAAGTTACAAAGATGGTTGGACAGGTATTAGATCATTTTTTAAAGATGAATTATTAGGTATATGTTCATATTCATTTGAAAAGTTTATTTATATACAAGCTGAATCTAACTATGTAAGAAATCTTGTTAATGGTAAACCATCATTTAATTCAATTAGTGGGAATGTTAACGCAGGTTATTTATATGTCCTTAGTTGGAATGTAGATAATAAAGATTTTGTATATGATTATAAATTAGAATGTGTTAATAAAAATAATGATGAAAGAATTATGGGAAACATGATCAAGCTTGCTAATTTGATTGATCAGGGATAATTAATGAACATGGAAGTTAGCAAAATTCAATGGATAAATGCTAAAGATAAGTTACCAGAAAAAGATGGTAGATATTTAGTAGTAGAAAATCATCTCTGTAATTGGGTAGGAGTTTCATCAATGCGCAATGGAAATTTTGATACAGATATTAAATACTGGATGGAATTACCAACTGCACCAAATAATAAGGGAACGAAATGAGATTAACAAAAGTTATACTTTCACTTACAGCTCTTTCTGCAAGTATAGGATTAGTCAGTTGCAGTCAAGTACCTGCTGGTTATCGTGGCGTTATTGTAAATCTGTATGGGAGTGATAAGGGTGTTGCAGAACAATCAGTTGGTGTTGGTCGTTATTATCTTGGTTGGAATAGTGAACTATATCTTTTTCCTACTTTTTTACAAAATTATAGCTGGAAAAACGAACAAGCCATCACAATGCAAACTAGTGAAGGCCTATCTATTCGAACCGATGCTGGGATTACTTATAGCATACAGCCTGATAATGTTGTTAAGGTATTTACTAAATACCGTTTGGGTATAGAAGAAATAACAAATACATTTCTGCACAATATGGTTCGTGATGCAATGAATGAAGTAGCAAGCACTATGACTGTTGAACAAATCTATGGTGCTCAAAAAGAAACGTTTATCAAAAAAGTAAATGAGATTGTTAAACGAGAAGCTTTTAATACTGGCATTGAAGTTGACAAAATATATTTAGTTGGTTCATTTGAATTACCACAGACGGTAATTAATTCTATCAATTCTAAAATCCAAGCATCACAAAATGCGATGAAGGTTGAGAATGAAGTTGCTACATCCAGAGCCGAGGCGCAAAAAACTATAGTTGAAGCCGAAGCACGAGGTCAGCAAATACTTATCAATGCTCAGTCTCAAGCTAAGGCAAATAAGATATTAGCAGAATCATTGACGAAAGAATTTGTTCAGTACCAAGCTATTCTTAAATGGAATGGAGAATTGCCAAGATTAACAGGTTCTAGTGCGGTGCCATTCATTAATGTAGACAAATAATCATGATTAAAAAAATGATGATTTTTATAATGGTATTGTTATTTGTCACTTTCCTATCAGGAATAATATTACCAGCAATAATATCAACTAATGTATTACCACTTTCATTAATAATTTTAATTATGGGTTTAATTGTGGGATTAATATTTATGATTGGTTGTTATATTGGTAAAAAAATAAAGGTGATGAATGAGTAAAACCGAAAAAGTAACATGTGATGAGTGTGAAAAAGATATTACTTATACAACTAATTTCATGGATTATAGATTGACTTTAAAAGCTGAAAATAAACCAGTATATCCGACGCTAACTGCAATGACAGCCATGCATATTACACCAGATATTGATGAAACATTATATTTTTGCGGTATTAACTGCTTAAAGAAATATATCAATGAGAAATATGAGGAAGTTGGATAATGAGCAATAAAACTTATGAAGATGATGATTGTAAGCTTGATGATACATCATTTAAAGCAGGTATGGTGTTCGGATTACAAATGGCACAATCTGTAATATTGACAGAAAGTGAAGATGAAGTATTTACAGTTCATTATTTTTCTAAAGATATTGCAAATTATTTACAAAGTAAAATTAATAATCTGAATAAAGGTGATGAATGAATTGTGATACGGATTTAACAAATATTTCAAATGATACTCTTGAACGTGGTGAAGTTCATCCAATGGCTCATGAAGCTAAACGTTTAATAGATGGATATTTACTTATTCATGGTGTTTTTATATTAAAAGAAGCACTTGCAAGTTGTGCACTTTCTGGAAATAGAACAGCTGAGATTTGTTTAGGGACTCTCAATAGATTATTGAATAAAGAACCTGTGAGTGATCGTTATTTAATGGGATTGGCATTATTTTTATTGGACTATGAAGAAGATAAATAAATAATATTTATGAATTATATAAAAGGATATGTATATGCTTGGAGCATTCGGACAACAATTATTAGGATATTGTTATATATGTCGTTCAAGTTGTTGCATACATAACACAGGTCAGTCATCTGCACAACAAGATATGAGTCTCTATTATAATGCATTGAGAGGTTTTTATAATAATCAAAATCATTCAATGCCAATCAGTTCTGAACCAAAATCAAATAAGAAACTTTTACTATTAAGGAAATAACATGAGTTTATTAAAATACAAAGATGTATTAATTTTATGTAAAGATAAAATAAAAGAAGCAATGGCACCTTTACGCGCTAGAGAGATGCGTAAGAAAGGTGAATTGGAAATTTGCAAGATTGATAGTGAAATTGCAGAGAAAGAACAAAAAATTCAAGAATTCGCATCTGAATATCCTATTAATTTTGATAAGTTAATTGATGCATTAGACGATCTTGAATTAATCAAAAGACGTAAAGAACAATTTGAAAAAATTATTGAAGAAATGTTTGGTGAATAATGAATAAGCACCCATTAATTAAATGTGATATTTGTAATGATATGAGACATCATGAATTTATTAATGAAATAACTCATAATATAGGACTTTTAGAAGGTTTTGATAATGATAATGATGTTAAACGTACTCTTAAGTATTGTGGTGATAAATTAATATGTAAGGTTTTTGCTGAAATGAATATATGTTTAAAAAAATTATCAAGGAAATGAAATGACAAATCAGAAATGCTTAGAGATAGCTAATGAAATAAATAAATTAATGGATGAATTTAAGGATAATATGCCAGAAGATAAAGATGTTATTCTTTCATGGGAATTTGCATCATGCAGCCTTCAATCACTTTGGCATAGGGTATACCATTATGAAACAAAAGAAATATGGTTTAATACTCCAAAAGAAGAAACTGGAATAGAATTATGAAAGTTAAAACAATTAATAATAAAGCTAAAGATAAATATAATAAATTAATATGTAATTTAGTTGAAGATTTAATTGATGTTGTAAATACTTTTGCTAAAGTACATAGAAATAAGAATATGAATTCATCACAAGAAGTTCATATTCTAGTAAATTCTGTTCATGCATTTTATAATGCAATAATAAGTAAAATATATTGCATAGGAGTTACAGAAAAAGATAGGGATGTTTTTTTACAAGAATGCAATGATCTACATACTCAATATATGAATCAACTTAAGGAAAAATATAATGCCACTCATACTGGGGAAAAGCAAAGCTCTTAAACCAAACGGTGTGAAAGAAATTAAAGTGAATTGTAATCCAGAAAAAACGGCTATCGAGCTTACTAAGCAGATAGCCAAAGATTTTGGTCAACAGGCTAAAAAATTAAAGCCTAAGAAATTTTTCATTAGATAGATTAATTCTTTTCTTCATTTAAAAATGGATTTGTTATATCTAATCTAGTTAATTTTTCTTTAAGATCAATATTTTCTTTATTAGCATTATCTAACTCATTTTGTATTTTAATTATTTTTTGATTAAGAAAAATAATATCTTTTTTTACTGTAAGAGTATTTTTAATGTTATCCACTAACATTTGATCTAATGCTAACTTTTCAGCATTAATATTATCAATTAAATTAATGTATTGTAATTTTTCTGATTCCATTTGTGCTAATTTATGCTCTAATTCCATATATTATCCTCTCAAAAATCCAGTAATGCCGGTTTGAATATATGCTCCTCCTAAATCACCAGACCATATTTGAGTATCAACCCCGGCTCCCTTTTCTAACCATACAAGTGTATGTCTTCCAGCAGCGATAGTACCATAATAAGTCGAAGTATTAAGTCCTGATATCCCACTTGTACAAACACCAGATGTATTAGTTATAGCTGAATTAACTGTTGTTGAATCTAATCCAATACCATTAGATGCTATTCTTCCAGTTCCAGTACTATTACTTACTTCACCTACAACCTGAGAATATACAGTATCTTCTGATACGCCTATTACCATATCTAATTGATTAGCTGTGCTACCATTAGCTTGTCTAAATGATGCTGTTGAATAATTCCAAGTGTTGGTTGTATCTATGCGCGACATAAGTCTTAATACGCGATTATAATAATTCCAAAGAAAACGTCTAGCAACTGAATCTTCAGTTTGGCCTAATGTTGTTGTCGTTCTGAATGAACCAACATATCGTCTTGTTGCATCACCTGACTTAACTAACACGCCATCTTGTCTGATCAAACCGATATTTCGAGTCGTGTCATTCGTCCATGCTTGCAATTCTGGTGTTGCAGTTCCCAAATTATTATAGACAAAAAAATCATATATTGTAGATGTAGTACCAGGAACTGCTATTGATAGTTGCGTAAAATTAAGTGTATCCCATGCACTAACACCATCATATAACGCAATCTGACTTCCAATATAAGGGGTATAAAACACCGTAGATGCAGCTAGAACATCAGAGGTTGTCACTGGCACATTACTTGTTAATGTTAACCGACCATCTGCTATGTCATTCAAAGTAATATTAGATGGGAGACCACCATCACCAATAGTGCCATTTACATCCGTGAAGACTGCTAGATGACCAATAGTTGGGGCTGCGTCCAACATGACTGCATTAGTCTTTGCTGCATCTGATGCGGCTTTAGTTGCAACCGTACCAAGACCTAGATTAGTGCGCATAGTAGCCGGCGTGCCTTCTGATAGATTATTTGCTATCAAAAAGAAAGAACTTGGCGCGAATGTAAATTGGCTAAACAAGATAGGATCTGTGTCTACGGTTACTACTGTGGCAGTTTCAAGCCATGATGTATTTGCATTTACCGTACCATTGTTGACTGCAATTAAAGTGCCTGGCTGAATTTCAGCTGGCTGATCATAGTCTGTTGCACGAGTTAACACCCAATTCACAGCACCTGATCCAACGGTTGTGACTGTATAAATCCCATTATGCTGAGTTAAAGTTTGGTTTTTAACTAAAATACGGTCGTTCAATGAAGCAGAATAGCCATCCACTGCAAATGCTGCCATCGCACCCGCATTGGTTAACGTTGCACCTACACCGGCACCTGCTGGAGTCGCATTTAGATTCGCAGTAGTTGCAGCTTGAGCTGCCAAAATGACTGTGAAACCAGAGGCGACTGTATCAACATAGCCTTTAGAAGCTGCCTGCAAAGCAGTGGTTGGTGAATTTGTATTTAATAGCAATGGACCTGACATGATTCCACCAGCCAACGGTACGAAGAGTGCAAGTTGTCCATCAAGACCTGTAACTTGCGCGGAACTTCCAAGTTGAGCATTACTATTAAACAAGGTAAGAACTTGTGATAAAGTTTCTTTAACTGTCACACCAGATTGTACAGCAGGAATGAGATCAGTTAGTTGAGATGATCCGACTGCTGTTAAAGCAGAAATTTTTATACCAGCCATACAAAATCCTTTTTGTATTTTAAAATTTTAAATCTCTATTGCCTCTGCATAATCCATAAAATCTTCGAAATTTTTATCTGGATGTTCTTTTTTCCATATAACATATATAGCTTTCATCGGTAGATTATTTTTATGCTCTTCTATTTTTTGCTTTCGTGCTTCACGCTTTTCTATCGCATCATTCCATTCAAAATTATTTAATACTTCTTCGGCTTTGGCTTTTTCTTCTTTAGTGGCTCTTTCTTCATAATTTATTCTCCATGTTGATTTATCATCTAATCTACCAAAAGATATACCATATATTGGACAAACAGCCTGAATTTTTTCCTGTATTACAGCTTCCAATCTCATATATTATCCCCTCAAAAATCCACTAATACCTGTTTGAATAAATGTGCTACCGCTGTCACCTTGCCATATTTGAGTATCAGCTCCAGCGCCTTTCTCAAGCCACACAAGTGTATGCCTACCAGCAGCAACTATACCCTCATACATGACATGACAAAGACCTGCTGTACCACTATTAGCGGGAGAGCTTATATAAATTTGCCCAGAATTAACGGTTGTTGAATCTACACCTATTCCAATTGCCCCTAATCTGAAAGTAGCTCCACTACTACCATAATCACCTAATGCTTGGGCATGCACTTCATCCTCTGCAACGCCAATGACCATATCTAACTGATTAGCAGCATTAGCATTGGCTTGTTGGAAAGTAGTTGATGAATAGTTCCATGTATTAGTTGTGTCAACTCTAGACATAGGTCTAGCAACACGGTTGTAATAATTCCAGACATATCTTTTAGCAAATGAATCTTCTGTTTGACCACTAACTGTAGTCGTTCTAAATGATCCCATGTAACGACGAGTAGTTGCACCACTCTTAACATAAACCCCATTTTGCGAAACCAAAGCAGTTGCACGAGTTGTATCGTTTGTCCAAGCAGTTAATTCAAGCGTCGCCGTTCCAGCATTATTATAAATGAACACGTCATACATAGTACTAGTGGTTGAAGGAACGGCAATTGATAATTCTGTGAATGTAAGTGTTGTCCATGCAGTCGATCCATCGTATAGAGCAATGTGATCGCCTTTATAGAGAGCATAGTAAAGTGTCGTTGCAGCTGTAACATCTGCTGTAGTAACGGCTGTACCACTAGTAAGAGTCAATCGTCCTTCAGCTTCATAAGCATTGATACTTGCTGAGGTTAATAAAGTTCCAGATGTTGGCAAAGTAACGTTGGTATTACCTGTTACTGTTAAAGTTGTAGTAAAGGCACCTGAAGTCGTAAAACTTCCACCAAGAGTAATAGTTGATGAACCATTGTTAACACCCGTACCTCCACGTGTGCCTGATAATGTCCCTGTCCAACCTAATGTTAATGATGCGGCATTAACTAATGCAGTAGTCGGAGAACCACCTAATGTTAAAGTGACATTGGTATCATCTGTCTTAGTAAGAGCAGCACCTGTTGGAATTTGAGAAGTTGTCGCGAGGGTTCCAGATGTTGGAAAGGTCACATTAGTCGTGTTGGTCATCGTAAAAGTAGAAGCAAATGCACCAGAAGTAGTAAAATTACCACCTAATGTAATAGTCGAAGCTGACCATGCAAGTCCAGTTGCAGCAGCTGATGAAACTTGTAGAAATTTTCCATCACCACTTGCTACTGCTAATCTTGTATTTACGGTAGAAAATCCAATTAAATCACCCTTAGTAGTTAATGGTGAAATATTATTGAATGATGTATTAGCGTTAGCGACATCAGATAAGTTATTTGCTTTCTGTAAATAAGTAGCAGGGGTGAAGAATGGGCTAAATGAAATGGCATCAACACCTACAGCTGTAACAGTAGCTGTTTGATAATAAGTTGAACCAGCATTAACTGTTCCCGTTTCAATAAAGATAATATCACCAGGCTGTATTTCAGATGGACTATCATAATCCGTAGTTCTAGTTAAAACCCAAGCAATAGCACCAGAACCAACTGTCGTTAATTTATAAAGTCCATTTTGTAATGATGAACTTTGATCTTTAACTAATATTCTTGAATTAATAGCAGGTGTAATACCATCGACAGAAAAAGCAGCTAATGCGCCTGCATTTGTAAGTGTAGCTCCAACACCTGAGATACCATTTAAATATGTTGCATTTAGATTCGCAGTAGTTCCTGCAATAACACCTGGTACTGGATTAAAACCACCAGCTGAAGTATCAACATAATTTTTTGTAGCTGCATCTTGAGCTGATACTGGATCAGTCACATTGTTAATAAGATGCGAATTCATATTAAGCGCAGCAGCTTGCGCGCTAGGGACAATAGAGACAGGCGCTAATGTTCCTGTCGACGGATTAAACGTCATCTTTGTACTGGATAACTTAGCTGGCAAATTACCACTCGTAGCTGTTACCCAAAGAGGATACATTGTTGCATTCGTTGCTGAATCATCAGTTACCGCAATATTTGCAGCATTTGTCGCATTTGTTACAGTTCCAGTAGTAGTTGCCAATGTGCCACTTGTTGGAAAAGTAACGGATGTATTGCCGGTCAATGTACCAGTAAATGTAAAGGCACCTGACATGGCAAAATTACCACCCACTGTGATGGTTGATGCGCCATTATTAACTCCAGTTCCACCAAAGGTGCCTGTGATAATTGATGCATTCCAAGTGCCAGTAGCAATTGTACCAAGGGCAGTAATATTACTTTGGACAGCAGCGGGTAATGTTTGGCTAATAGATGGTGCGCCACCAGCAGATGTAATCAAAGTGCCATTTGCAAGTGTTGCTAATCCACTAATCGCAGATCCTGCTGCAGCATAATATCCTAATTGATTGATCAATCCTGGATTCACTGTGCCGCCGCTGCCAAGAGCCGCTTTTAAACTTGCACCTGAAATTGCAGCATCCGCTCCTGGTGTATAAGGAGACTGAACGAGATAATACAAATCAGTATCAGCAACAACCGTTGTTGGATTTGTCGCAAATATTTGGGCAACTGTTTTAGACATTATGGCCCCGCTGTTTCTAAAGGTGTGTTATCCGTCATCAATAAATCTGATCCGTCAGTAATAAGCAAAAATCCTGTTGGCGGAGGTGGTACCTCATCAGCAGCCAATGGATAGTAAAGAATTGCAATACTACCGTATGCCCACATTTAACTGCCCCAGCGTAGCTGTGCCGCCGCAATAGTTGTGCCTGCGGTCAAAATATTTTTGGCATAGATTGGATGCCAGATACCAGCAGCCAAATTAGGTAGTGATTCAGTGGTGTCATCCCATTTTGTATAAGCAAGATCACCGGTGACACCAACATAAATCCAACGAGAAAACTCAAATACACCAGGAGGAGTGGTTGAATTTGAAAACCCCGCATCATAAGTAACAGTGCCAGTACGAGCTGGTCCACCAAGAGTTCGAACTTGAGCGGTATAATTATGTGGGTCAAGAGGCGGAATATTAACAGTAGGCGTAGCCATTCTTACTTCCTTATAAATTTAAAGGGAGAACTCCATGCTCTCCCTTCTAAAGCTTACTTCATGATGACGTAATTAACAGTACCAACGCCGGCATCAACATCAGAAATGATATCAAATGAGCCTGCACCTGGAACAACTCGTTGAATCACAGCAGGGGTTGTTTGGGTTTGCCAGACAGCTAATACAACTGAGGCAGCCGTGCAAAATGCATCGACGATATTTTGTGTAGCAGATCCACCAGCAGCAGCAGCGTCAGCAACCATCTTCATTCTTACAGCACCTGTTGCAACAGGAATGCCACCAGTAGCTGCGCCAATATCACCAATCGTATAGACGGTGGATTGCGCCATCGTGCCGTTGCTTAGTGTGGTATTAAACGCGCCACCAGCATTAGCGGCAGCTAAGATTAAGGTACCGTTTGCTGCGGTTGCAGGAAAAGAGATGAATGTACCGGCGTCACCAGAAGATCCTGATGTAATATTGCCAGTGCTTGAAGTAATAGGACCAGCAACGGTTAGAGGTTGACCAAGCGTAGTGGTAGTTGATGCAGGCTTTATATTTCCAGCAGTGTCAGAGAACACAGCCAAAGCGTTAGCAACAGATGGGCCACCAGAAAATGAAACGCCAGCCGCTGATGGGTCTGCATTAAAGACCAATGCATCAATACCAAAATGGGCAGGTAATGGCTCTACGATAGTATAAATGTTGCCAGCATTAACAGAACCTGCACCAACAGAAACATATTGGCCAGCAAAAAGTTGTTCTATACATTGTTGATCAGCAGCACGTTGTAATACAACCGTCGCGCCAATAGTTAGTACAACATATATACCCACTTCATTGGTGTTGGTCTGAGTTTGAAGTAATACGCGATCACCAACTTCAACGACAACGCTATCAATCGTTAAAGAAGAAGCAGCAATAGTGAGCGTTGCGCCAACGCCATTATTAGTTGGGCCATTAAAATATGTGCCAGCAATGTTCGCAGTTGATGCAACACGGACAGGAGTTAACACAGGAGAAATATTGAATTGTTGGAAAGCCATGGTAGTAAGTCCTTTTAAAATTGATAACAAATTCCATTTGTCAATGGTGCATTATAACTTAATAAATACATTCATTCCTACATAAGGTTGCATTGTATTATGAGCAACGCCGCCTCCTTGTGAAGCAACTGTAACAATAGCTTGAGGAGTAGCACCGACATCAGTATAAGCATCACCACTACCTCCTGCAAAAGTACCAATCGCCATAGAAGCGGTAGATCCTGGATGATTATGAGCAGGCATCTCAGCTATGCTTAATATATGCTCTTCTTCACCGCCAAACGCGCCCAATATCTCATTATTGACCGACACAATTGTACCAGTTCCAGCTCCTGTCAATGGTAAAACAGTACCAGCCAATGCATTTGCTGTGGTCGTAGCAAGAGATAAGGTTGTACTGTCAATAACAATGGCATAATAAATCGTTCCAGCAACTAATGGTGTAGGTAATCCACCGCCAGAAACAGTTACAGCCATGCCTGTATAAAACCCATCAGTTGCCGTAACAACTAAAGTGTTTGCAGCTCTTGTAAAAGCTTGGTTAGCTGCAACAGGAAGGGCGCCAATCATGACGCGCCCTAGATTCTTTGTGAGAGATATCTGATGATTGCTTGAGAAATCAGCTACTGAATCTGATCCATATGCGACAGGCGTTCCAGCGCTAGTAAACATTGGGGCTAAGGATTGATTGGTATTAAATGTATCCCAGATTAATTTAAACAATGGGAAAGTATCAGTTGCCGCCTTAGCTGTCGCATTAGATGTTGCATTACCAATTGTCTTATCATTCATCCTGACCCAGCCAAGATTAATGGCATTAATTGTATTTCTAACATCACCTGTGCGCGGAGAATTAGCAATTGAGTTAACTTCATCTTCAGTATGGAAGTCAATATCTGATGGAACACCGCCGATATAAATGGAAGGTAAAATGAAATCTATATTAATTGTTTGTTGTGGAATTAATATTTGGAGATATAAAGCATCATTTCCGCAATTACCTATCGTATTAGCTGGAGTAATAGAAGGTACTAAAACATCATTGAAGGATAATTCTGTCCAAGACCCTAAGACTAATGCGAGTGGTCCTCCTCCGATATTTGTAAGTACATCAGCGCTTGGCGAATTATTTCCATTACCGAAAAATTGTCTAAATCTAAATATGACATTATTAGTGCCACCATTTAATTTTGCAAAGATTCGACAACCCATTGCTTCACCACTAGTATTTTGAAGACCTTTCACTAATGGAAATTGAAATACTTTGTAAGTTTCATTTCCAGCAACAGTACAGTTGTAATTAACATAAATCTGTGGCGTAGGATTATCACCAAGATTTGATGAACCAATTGGTGAAACAGGCACAAATGAAATAGAATCAGTCGCGCTTGCATTGCTTTTTGCAAAAATGATATCAGAAGCAGGTGGCGCATCATTAGCATTATTTGCAAGTCCTGTAAAACCTGAATGGCTACTAGGTGCCAAAGTCTGCAAAGTAGTAGTAGATGCTAAATTTCCAACATTATTATAAAACTCACCATTGATGACTAAATTATTAACGTCAACAAAAGTGGTGATCGTGCCACCACCACCACCTGATCCACCACCAAATAGATTATTAAAATCCCATAAAAATTGAGCGCCCGGCTCAGTTACAGGTCTATCATAGACGCGAATGTAATAACCTTCTGTTGGAGCAGCATCATCAAATTCCCAGTAAATAGGTGGCATTGTGCCATTACCAAAACCTACAATTGGTTGGCCATAAGGAATGGTTCCACCAGCATCTTGAAATGCAGGCTTAAATACAGTTGGATTGATATTGCTGTAAGTATAAATGGCAGCGCCATTAGGCAGCTTAGAGAAATTATCAATAATTACCCAATGCGGGTTTGGTTCTATCGTAAAAAATTGTGCCATTAATAATTTCCTTCATTTTTTTTAGCAATCCCTGCACGACCACCACCATAATAAAGTGGCTCAATATTTTTAAATGCATTTTGTACAGCTTGAGATTGAACAATTGGATATTCTAAAAATTTATTTCTAAATAATTTAGATGCAAGTCCTGCTCCTAATCCACCACCAAATCCAATAGTTCCGCCCAAAGGATTAAAATGACCTCCTCCTAACAACCCCGCAATAGATGGAATTGCCATTTCACTAATATCACCTAAAGTAATTCTATTTCTAAGATCTTTAGTATGTTTTCTTAGAGGATGTTTTTCAGGAATAGTTAATCTATTTTCTTGACCAACAACTCGTTCGCCAGCCTTTTCTAATGATTTTGCCATCTTCTCAGGGTAAATAGCATTAAACTTACCTTTAGATATTTTTCTAAGTGTAGGCGTACTCAAATAAGGATAATAAACTTCGCTCGCGTATTGATTCGCAAGATTATATTGATTCAATGCATTCTCATCTCTTGATAAAAAACTTTTAGCTTTTTGATCAAGATTTCTATTATATTTACTAAATTGTTGAAGCTTATTAACATCTGTTCCAGGTTTTAAACTTGCCCAATCACGACCAACTTGGCTTTTTAAATTTAATAAATTTTTATAAGTAGGTTCATTGATAAAATTGTCATATTGTTCTTGTGCATTTTCAAACAGGTTATTTCTTTTTATTCCTGCTTTATTTAAATATTTTTCCGGTGTAACAGAAACATTAAAATCACCATACTTTTCATTAATGGGTTTAAAATTTTCTTCCATTTTATTAAAAGCAATATCATGCTCTGCTTTAATCTTTGCAGCTTTGCTTCTAGCATAATTAATTGGATTGATCATCTCAGCAGTTCCAGTTGCAGCTCTATACGGTAAAAGCCCTGCTTCTAATAAAGCATTCATTTTTGCACTTGGAATAGCGACATTTTTTAGATCTTCTAAATTTTCAATGTTAGGTGATTGATATGCTACATTTCCGGCTGTTCCAGCACCGATTCTTGATAATGCATTAGCTGCACCTTTTAATAACATATTACCTGATCTTAATTGAGGCGCTGCTAATGTAGGCAATATGCTTGCTGCCATTCTTGTAGCTGGATGTTCATATGCACCAGGAGGCACAAAAGTACCTGTTGCTGTTTGATTTGCAGGATCAAATTGACTTAATGCAATGCGCTGTAATTGTTCTTTCTTTGATAGATTTTCAAACCCAGGCCATTGAGTTGGATTAGAATATTGTTCCTGAATTTGTCTTTTCTCAGGAATATCTTTAGCCGACATTTCATATGATTGTTGCATTAAATTTTGAGCAGCAGTTTTTTCTTCTGGAATATCTTGTAATGTTGGTTGATAACCAGTTTCAGGTATGTCATTTATATTAGGAATATATCTATTATTCATATTATTTTTTTCCTAAACGATTTCTAACAGCTTTTTGAACTATTAAAGGCTGCCTTTGATACCATTCTTGGAATTTTTCTCTAGATTCAAAATTAGGTATTTTTAAATCTTTCTCGAGCAGATGAACTCCAGGACCATCTGCTTTAAGTTCAGAATTAAATTTATTTGAAATTTGTGCATCTTTCTTTTCATTCGCACCATACATATTAGATTCATATTTATTCATTTGTTTTTTATATGAAGGACTAAATGTTTGTCTAACACTATCAGGCGTTAAATAATCCTCCCAAGAATCTAAATTATCTTTATTTATTTTTTTATTATTGTAATCATAAAAAGGTCTTTCATTAATATATCTAATCCAAACAGCATCAGCTTCTGAAGGCGATAAACCTGCTTTTTGAGCTGCATTTGAAAATGTTGCATTTTCTTGGCTTCGTTGCTGAGCAGCATCTTCATAATTAATAGCATGCTGAAATTCTTTTTCACTCATATAGCGACCTGGCTTCATGGATGGTGCTAATTGAACATCCATATTTGTCACTCTACTTGTTTGCCAAGATTTTAATTTATTAATCATCAAATCATTTGCCGCAAGATCCATATCTTGAGCAGCATCAGAAACAGCAGGTAATTTTCCAATAAAAGCACCTGTTTCAAATATTTTATCTAAATCTTTATAAGCTGATCTCATTCTTTTTATATTATTAGATGCAGCACTTGCAGCTTTACTTGATTCAAGAATATCATCTTGTCGTTTCTGCCATTGTTCAGCAATATTTTTTGCTTCTGCTTCTGTCCGTGCCTTTAGTGCACCCTCACCAGCTTGTGTAATGGATTGAGGTGATGTCGCGCCATATGTTCCAGGGGTAAGTGCTCCAGATACTCTGTCATATGTAGGAGAAACTCCAGACATAGGTGTGGTTGCAGGAGGCATTGGAGGTTGTTGTGGCATGCCTTGCTGTATATTCTGTTGCGGCATCTGTTGCTGCATATTTTGCTGAGGCATATTTTGATTTTGTGGTACTTGTTGTCCACCAGAAAATAAATTACCAATTCCACCTAGCAATCTTGTAAATGGATTACCTTGCTGTTGCTCATTGGGTGGCATTGGCATTTGAGACAACACAGGATTACTGACTTGATTCGCAAACGCAGAAGCAAGCTTTTGATATTGTTCAGGAGTTAACATTCCTCTCATTTGAGGATTATTAAGCATTGAAGCAATAGCTTGTGGTCCAACGAATTGGCTATAAGCATTCTTTGATGCCGCATCTGCATACAGATTATAAGGCTTATATTGAGCCTCAATACCTTTAATCTGATTCTCTAATAATTGTCTAGATAATGCATTCGCATTTTTAAAGCCTTCCTGAAAACTTCCGGCAGGCGGATTAGGTAAAGGAATGTTAAGAGCCATATGTCACCTATAATCCAAATAATCCAGTTATTCCACCTAACAATCCACCAAATTGGCCTTGCTGAGCAGCACCCTTCCCATAAGCCATTTGTGCCTGTGCATTCATATAATCAGACATCAATTGAGTGAGTGAATCAGCAGAATGTTGTCCCATGTTCATCATATTCTGCATGCCTTGGCCATATTGACTATTAATTCCTAATACATTTTGCAACCAATTGTTCATGTCTTTACCAGATATATCTTGTGCATTTTGTTGGGCAAATTGCATTAATGGCGTAGACCCAGTCATACCAGACGCTGACCCCATATTTTGCGCAGCTCTCAATCCTTGTTGTTGCTGATAATGCGCATAAGGAGATTCTTGGTAATTACTCATTTGATTGTTAATAAATTGGCTTGGATCTTGCATACTCTTCAACCAATTTTGCATTCCAGGAATAGCATTCTTTCCTGCATCATAAAATGGTTGCTGATATTGTTGTGCCTGAGGAAAATACTTATCAAATTGTTTTTGTGCATCTTTATATGGTTTTCCAGCATCGCCAAATAAACCATAAAATATATTTGCATAACTTCCAGGCTGATAGTTAAAAGGACCTCGTCCTCCACCACCACCGCCCATACCACCCATTAGCATTCGTGGATCCATAGCACCATATCCTTATGATGTTAAACAGTTGTAACAACTCTCCATGCTCCAACACCTGCTTTTACTTGCCAAATCTGAATTTCAGCAGTACGTGGAGGTCCAACTATTGCATCTGTATTATAAATCATTTGTCCCTCAACAGGCGATTGGATTTCATTTCTCTGCGCCGTTGTCACCTGGGGAATCAACATCCCATAGGGCGTTAAATAACCATTCAATACATCAATAAATGAACTTAATTGAGAGACCCATTCCTCACTCATCTTGAGTGAATTGACTCTAACTACATCATCATAATAATTAAGCTGATCAATGGAATTAGCCATAATTACTCCGGCAAAACTTCATTAAACCAAGCAGCACCTAAAACAATAAAAGGTACATTGCTGAAAAATTCTATCTTAGGCAAAAATGCTTGGCCTCTTGGAATGACGCCTAGCTTTCGCCAAACAGTACGATATGTTCTTTGTCCAATTGCACCCATAAAGGCTTCTTGACGATAGCCATAAGTAACACCGCCATCTTTTGATATCGACAGATAAATTGGAGGATTTGTTAAATCATAAACTGGCTGAATCAGACTTTCTTCTAAGATAATATCTAGACCCAATTCAGTTGTAATAATATCTCCATTTTCTGTTAATAAATTTAAAATGGATGTTAAATTAGTAACATTAGTTAGACCTTGAATAACATCTAATTGGAAGCGATCTATGCGTCTTCGATTATAAGTGTCAACAACAACAGGTCTACCTATTCTAATTCTTGGTATGGCTTCTCCATTGTTTGTAATAAATGAATTATCCACTTGATAAAGTATTGGACTGTTATAACTTCCGTAATAATTGTTACCGTTGAAATATCCATGCGTTTGCGCAGGATGCCTATTCCCAATAAGCGTTTGTTCTTCATGCCATAACTTACCTTCTTCTATCGATGGATTACTTAATGTATCGTTATAAACGAAGGTATGATTGGCCGCAGTAAAATTGAGACGATAAAAAATAATTCCATTTTCTTTAATGAAAATACCTGTCGCATCTGAGATTTGACCTTGCTCTGCATATTGAGCTAATTGAAAATCTAATGCGCGATTTGAAATTGGAATTGCTTCAGTACCAAGAACTTCCATAACAGCACCAAGACCATCTCGATCTTGCGATAAGAAGATCATCCTATCAAAACCAGTTGCGATACTTGCTCTTGATGGTGTTCCATATTCTATTAATAAACCATTATTTCTACGTAATGGTAAATTTGTTCCGATGCCTGCATTTTCCCAGACTTCGGTATAATTTGATGAGAATAAAAATACTCTGCGATGCAAAGTTCGACATGCAATAATATTTCCAGGATGAGAATTAATAGTTCCTAATTGCAATTGACCAGGTAATGCAGGCCCTGCAAGATTTGTAATTGTGTTAGGTGGCGTACCATCTGTTGTGAAATTTAAAAAAGTTCCTGCTATTGCATTAGCAAGTGATGTTGCAATTTTTATCGTTCCAACAGGGAAAAGTGGACTTGATATTACATAATAAGTCGTACCTGCAACAATCTCAGGTGGCAATCCCCCACCTGCTGTAAATTCAACTGTCATGCCAGTTGTATAGATTGTTCCAGTATTAGGTGTAATAAGATCAGTTGTATTATCAAATGTGACTGTAGCACTTGTAACAAGACCCCAACTATAAACATTATTAAATGCTGATAATTGAAATTGATTCGTTCCGCCATGCGCAACTAATAAAAATCCATCTATGAAACAAACATCAACTGGTGATGCTGGAAAAGCAGGGTCAACCAAAGCGAGATCTGGTGTATATTGAAGCGAACCTGTATCCCATACATAACCTTTCTGCCCATCCACAAACAATATTTGTGAACCTGTAGCCGCATTATTTGCATCAATTCCCACATATCCAACAGAAGTGGCAAGAGGCACTGTATTTAATTGCAAAACAATATTACTTGTACTAATCCTATAAATATTTGCACCGACAACAACATAATGAAATTCATTTAAAACAAATTCACCACGAAAAGCATTCGTCGGACTGGTGCCAGGAAATGTAAGTCCTGTATTTAAAATTCCAGAAGTAGAAACTAAAGTGTGATTTTTTTTACCTTTAGCATCGATGTACTCGAACATATTAATCGTACGTTCACAATCGATATTTGGGAATCGCTGGTTGTTATAACTACCAACTATTTCATAATTTTCCATTGGCATATTAGTAGCTCAATATATTTGGCCAGTAGAAAGGCTCAGGAGCAGTGAGAGTAACAGATGGCCTTAGTGTAAGATCAGTTTCATTCGTATTTTTGAAAGTCTCATAATAATCTAAATATTCAGTTTCGTTTTGTTGTGGCCAATTACCTGATGGATAATATGCTAGGAATTTTCTCGCCAATGCATATTTCAAAAACCCATAATAATTGGGTGGTAATTCAACAAGTGTTTCCATATTGGATAAATCATTAATCATACATTTTACTTGTAACTTACATGCATATGGTTGGTCAGGAACTGGATAAACAGTAATGAATGATTCATTAGCTTGTTTATTTAAAAATATAAATCCAGGACGTGATTGTAAATTAGTTTGTCTTACCACATTCCAATAAGTCGCTTTATTTATAATGCGAAGTGGATAACACAATGCAGCATTCACTGGTCCTATTGGGAAATTAAATGCAGTAATCACATTTGTTCCAGAACCTGCTGATGCAATATCAATAAAAGTACCAATCACCGCATTAGCACTTGATGAGGCTAAATAAAGTGTTGTAGGGCTAACATTGATAACCCAATAAGTCGTTCCAGCAATAAATGGAGCTGGTAAATTACCACTCGTCGACAAAGTGATTGGTGTATTCGTTGGATATGGCGCAGTTGTCGCCATTGTTAATAAATTTGTGGTTGGATCTGCGGTAAATGGAAATGAGATCGGTAATGCACCAGCAGGCGATCCATTTGCGGGGACAAAATAATTTGCAAATGTTAAATCAACCACTCGATCTTGATTGATATCAGCCGGAATCATATCAGAAATGCTATAGGTATCGATGCCTACAACAAAATTGAAATCAATGGTCGTCAAAAAAGGGATATAGATACTATCAGATGAGAATTTATCTAAAAGTTCATTAATTAGTTCAAGACCTGTTTGGAGCATGAAACCATCTGGAGTTTCACCAACACCTAACTCACCCAACAGATAAAGGGAATTCACAATTACATCATTTACCGTCCTAGTAACTTGTGGCATTCCCTTATCTCCATATTAGATCTTAGGAATCGTCACCTTGTCCATCAACTGGAAAAGCGACTTTATCTAAGCCTGCGGTGAGTTTTCTACCAAAATCCTGCGCCCAAGCACCGGTATTTTGCATCTCAGCATTAAACTCCATGAGGTCTGCTTTCATTACTGGCTTTCTGCCAGCATATTTATCTTTTGCAGCTTGTTCGCGTTTAACAAACGCATCTTTAGCAGAGTGTTCCGCTTCAAGACGTGCTTGTCTGCGATTTGCAATTGCTGCTTCTTTTCCTGGATTACCGTCGTATCTATCTTTCATTGTTAATCTCCTATGACAACAATTTGACCGCATATTGTGGATGCCATTTGAAGCCGCATAAAATGTCTATACGCATCAAGTTTTGATATCCCAAGATGTCGCCAGTTTGAGTAACAGCAAGTGATAGGCCAGTTTCAGGATCTACAGCGACACTCGCATAAGGAACTTGTAATTTATAAAGTGGAGGACAAACGATATCGAGAGCGCGAGCAGGATATGCAACGTTCACGTTATAGCTTGGAACCATTGTCACAGCTGCAGTATTTGGAACAGGTACATCCACATTTTGTAATGGGCTGGAAGTTGAGCTAATAATCGATGGTGAAACAGTAATTGTTACAGCACCGCCACCACTTGAGTTTGCAGGAGCCGTAATAACAAATTGCATGTTCTGACCAGTAGATTGTCTTGATAATGGGTTCACAGAATGAACGCCAGCAATCGAGATTAAGTCACCAGGTAAGAAGTAATTGGTCACACCAGCTGTTGCACCAGCAAGAACGATCGTATTACCAGAAGCAACAGCACCATTTACTGTTAATGCGTCACCAGCATGTAAAGTAGGACCAGCGCCTGCTTGATGCTTAATGATATTTTGTGATTGGAACATGTCGAAATATGACAAGTGACCAATAGCAGATTGGCGCACAATTTCTTCGTTAAACACAGGTGTGAAATTGTTAAGTAATGCAGATTTGAGAGAAGAACCATCGCGAACCGTCATTGCTAAATAAGCATCAGATGCAATATTGACACCCATTTCGAGTAATTTTGCACCAGCTAAATCAACGGTAGAGAATGAATTGATTGGAACCCCAGCGCTGCCTTGGAATAAATATAGTTCTTGCTCAGCGTCAGCATTAATATCACGTTCCATCTGAGTGATGATGTTTTGAATTGCTGGTTGGATAAACATACGGCTGAAATCTTCAATCCGTAATGTTAAATCCTGAACTGTGTAAGCAATCAATGCATGGTATTGGTGTGCCACTGTAATATTTTCAACGGTTTCAATAATATCTTGGGGCACAGCAGTCGATCCATCACCAACGATAAAATTATTCTGTCTACGGACCTGCAAAGTATCGCCGATCTTGTAGCCGGAATTTTGAAAGTCATCTTGATAAATCCTTGAACCAGTCATAACAAATGGTGAGTTGTTAGCAAACATAGCGAGAGCTGTATTACTTACCAATTGCGTGGTAATAAATTGATTTGGCATAGCCGTTACTCCGTCCTAGAGTTAATAAATCCATTTTTGGAAAAAAAGCCTATTTAAAGGTGCCTTTCTTCATTCTGTTTCGAATTTCCGAAACAGGCGTCTTGTCATGCACACCGGCGCCATTAACAACTGGATTTGACTTGATCTGCCCTAGAGGACGAGCGGCTTGTTGATTCTTTGACTCACCACCCGACATTAAAGCTTGACTCAAGGCAATCACTTCGGCTGCCTGATTTATTTTCGGGAGTTTGCCAATACGAGATAATTCTTCAGGATTTTTGCCTAAGTGATACAGAACTTCTCCTGCACTACCTTGGCCTTTCTTCGGTAACAATAATGCTGCATCGCGCATCGCTTCGGTAAAAGGGACATCGCCCCTCACAACATCGTCAAAATCATCATATTTGTCTGCTGTACTATCCAAGTGACGATTTAACTCTGCATATTGTTTAGCAATATGCTGTTGTGCTTCCGATTCTCGTGCCTGCCGCTCCGCCATTTCCTTCTGTTGAAGCGCGTAGGTCACTGCCTTATGGATCGCGTCTTGCGTGCTATCAGCGCTTCCTGCACCTGCACCGAAAGGATCTTGTTGTTGCTGCTGTTGATTTGGATTTCCTTGTTGGAGCATCGCTTGCATATGATCTATCCTTGATTGCATCTCACGCATTTCCCTATCGTGAGAACGTCTTTGTGCTTTTAATCGCTTTTGCACACTCAACGTATCGCGATTTCCGCCCTGATTTCCTTGGCCTTCATGAGTTTCCTCATGATCCACATCCTGTGGTATACCAACGCTATCCATTACTTCAGCTTCATTAACAACATTTTCCGTGTCGTTACCCGACATATCCTGACTAACTTCCATATTGATCCCCACTCGGCATTATCAGCCCACGAGTTAAACTGGCGTCTCGGTCGCCCAAAAGACATCATGTCTTTGATTGATTAAATTTTATTCCTTATTGAGGAATAAAACAGCGCCATATGTATACCCTACTCTTTGTTTTGTGATTCTTTTTTCGGTGGATTTGAATGTTTATAAATGTCTGCCAAAAGGGCTGTTATCTTATGACTATAATCTAATTCGGTTTTCTTGTGGTCCATGCTATGCGCTATTTTGGTTTTTTCAAGATTCAATTGATGGTCATAGATATTTAATTGTGCTTCTTGTTGGTCTTTTTGTGCCTTCAAGAGAAGCTCAACTTGATCTAATTCTGCTTGTTGTTGCTCAAGTTTGAGTTTTTCAGCCTTCAATTCAATTTCTTTCATTTTATTCTGAATTTCGGCCTGTTTTGCCTGCATTTCCATTTTCATCATTTCTTCTTGAGGATTAGGCTGCTTTGGCGGCGGCTCTTTTCCTTCTTCTTTTGCAAGCACTTCAGGCGGAACAAGTGTTTTAAACCTGTCTTTAACCTGTTCCATCTGTTGAATATCCAGATTGCCAGCCCAGAGGTCCGCAATGAGAGGAAAGGCTTGAGGATAAGCTTGAATTGTTTCACTAAACATTTCCAATGCGATTTCTTTTTGCACCGCAAAAGAAGGTCCCGTATCAATTTCCACATCAAAGTCACCAACGCCAAGATCGTTCTCCATCGATCCATCGTCTAGCCTCCGATTAATGACAATACTGTCAGTTTTACCATCTTTCTTACTTACTACCATTGTGCGCTCATCTTCACCAATGACGTAAGGCAGTAAATCATTAACAACTCTTCCGCCTTGTTCAACAGCCTGATTCATGTTGTCAAAATAGACATAGGCGCTCATTGATCCTTCCATTTTGCGTTCACGCCTTGCTTTGCCAGACATATCTCGGCCTTGCAATGCTTCATTTTCTGAAAATCCAAGTATCTCTCTGATATCCTGACCAGCTCGCTGAAAATTCTGCATGATAGCTGGAGATAAATCCCATGGCGGTTGTTTTTGAGGCATAAGCCCTGATTTGGGATCAGGTTTAGCGCGTAAAATACCCATTTGTAATTCAGGATTGCGCCAATCTTGCTCATATCCTGAAATATTGTCGGGCGTTCCAAGCCATTGCTCACGCCTTCTATTTTTAACTTCTGCGGCAATCTCGCTTCCGAAATAATTAACGCATTTTTGAGCATCACGAGCTTCATGA